>OLGZ01000024.1_pt1 | contig 152616 bp, 114 predicted proteins | sample 1605981 | NCBI WGS metagenome assembly OLGZ01 (sample SAMN03283291) | human gut metagenome | biome: human-associated habitat; material: feces | host: Homo sapiens | place: Peru | collected 2012
CTCCAGAACAGCACTTCGCGTTCCAAAATCCATATGCGTTTGAAGTTCGATTTGATGGTCTGTTCCTTGTCGAGGAAGAACCATGCGGAGATGGTGAAGAAGATGATGACGCCCACTTTGCCGCCACCCTGCATGACGAGCTGAAAGAAGATCCTCTCAGGTCCCAGTGAAAGATTCTTGACGTCATAGCCGTTATGGACGACGAAATGGTGGGCAAGGATCATGAACATTGCGATGATGCGCAGCAGTTCAATGCTGGAATTACGCCCCCCATTTGAAATTCGGGTCGACGGGCTAGCCTTATGGGAAGCCACAGTCTTTGAGCCTATAATCATCTTTCCCTTCGTTTTCTCTTATCTTTTCCAATACCCCCCCCCAATTATACCCGTCCGAAAAGACCAAGTTATGAAGCTGGCCTACGGCCATCGACAGGCCCGCAGGCCGCATCGACGACGGATACGAACCACAGCAAAGCCGTCAGGAGAACTGTCCGACAGCGCAAACGCGACTTGTGCGGTCAACCATAGTCCGTCCACACAAGTCACGTTCCATGTCTGCGCAACCCGAGAAAAGGGGCGGAAAACGCTAGTTACGCAGACGTGACGACCACAGACGGGCCGTTGCGTATGCGCAGATTGCGGAAGCGATCACCAGTAGCAGCGAAATGATGGCGAGCGCCTGCACTGCGGATCCGGAGCGAGGCATTTCCGGCTTCCCCGGCTTTTCTGGATCACCGGGTTTGCCAGGTTCTTCTGGTTTTTCTGGCTCGGCGACGGCTTTGATGGTTACCGTCACTTGTGCGCTTATGCCATCATGGTCGGAAGTGCGCAATTGCATACCTGCTCCCCCACTCGCATTGGCACTGCCACGCGAGGAAGCTTCATTCGGCATTCCGGAAGACCGGGCCGCGTTTGCGTCCGTAAGGTCGTCATCCGACGTGTTGCGCACGGCGGTGATGGTGATGCTCTGGCTCACGGCTTCGAAGGCTTTCTTCTTTCCAACCGCCTGCATTGCGCGATCGATCTGATCATTCAACGCCTGCAACTGGTCACTATCCACCACAAGACGATAGTCGGCGATGCCGTTCAGTTGTGTTTCCGTCAACTTTAGTAGGTCATCGGCGCTCAACTGTTGGAGTTCGCTCGCAGGATCCAGTTCCACCGAAGTCTGCTTGCTGAAAATCGCCAGGTCGCCGACATGGAACATTCCGTCACCCGTACCGTCACCGCTAGTGCCGTCTGGAATCAGCCCAAGCGCGTCAGCCAAGTATGGCGCAAGATTCGACGTGTCGGAGAACGAGCCGCTCAACAAGGCGAGCGTGTTCAGTCCAGCTGGAATCATGCCCCGGTATTCGCCGCCACGAACGGTAACATAGCCAAGGTTTTTAGCGTCATCCAACAGGTTGAAAAGCGTCGGCGCGATGAACGTTCCGTCCGAAAAACTGCCTTGCGCGGAAGTCCCATCCGTTTCGGCGAACCGCATCAGCGTCGCATCCGAGGTGAACGTGCCACCCTCCACGCGCAACGCGCCACGGCAATCGACCGCAGGCTGTGTTCCGCCCGCAACCGTTCCCGGTCCAGCAATGGTGAGCTGCATGTTCGCAGGCACAGTGATCGCAGCGGATCCATCGGCTTGCAGCACATGACCGTTCAAGTCAAACGTTACGTTTCGCACGCCTTCCGGAGGCGTAATCGTAACGCTTTCCGCAACGTCAGTCAGCAATGTGACCGTCGCGTTCTTCATCGACGTATGGCCAATCGCTTCCTGCACGCTCGTGTAGGTTGCGTTGCCCACTTGCGCGACCGCCTGAGATTCGGCGGCAACCGCAACCGTATCCACAGAGAACAACAGTGTTCCGAACAGCGATGCAAACGCGAAAACAACGGCCGACACTACTGAAACCAAATATTTGCCTTGTGTTTGCGGGCACACATTCGCCCGCTTCTCATGACTACGCATGATTATTTCCTTTTATAGGTTCTGTTGCATATTACAAACGCGCCAAAGCGCGTGGGACCACCCTCAGCTTTGAGGGATAACGTTACAGAAATCATGGCGCCATGTTGCATTAATTATCCCATAATACGCAGAGGAAAGCAAATTACCTGTTTTGAAAATCCAAATCTCATATGAGCTATATCAAAAGGCAATACTTAGCTATGGTTGATCTGATCAGACAAGTTGAATCTGTTTCACATTAGTATCACAATATTCATCATATGAATAAACATATCCCAATAACTGCAAAAATATGCATATGACGAATAATTGTTTCCCATCAAGAAACAAGTGAAGCTATAGACAAAACAAGCGCACCCGCAGTCAAACAAACTCCACCTCGCAAAAGCACATTCCCCGTCTGCACAACGTAGGAAAGCAAAAGAGCGCTCCGGGAGGGAGCGCTCTGACTAGGGTAAACGAGACGGACGATTAATCCGTAATGCCGTATCTGATCACAACTCAGCTTCTGTAAACAGGAAGCGGTGCAATCATGGATTAATAGGCACCCTTGGGGTTAATCATGATACCGACTGTGCGGAGGATGTATACGATATCGCCCATAATCGACCAGTTCTGCACGTACGTGACGTCAAGCTGCTGGCTTTCCTCTTCGCTCAAATCATTACGCCCAGAAACCTGCCATGGTCCAGTAATGCCCGGCTTCACCAGCAAACGCGTAGCATACACCTGATTGTATTCGTCCACTTCAAACTGGCGCTGCGGGCGCGGACCCACAACACTCATCGTGCCAACAAACGAATCGAAGAACTGAGGAATCTCATCAAGGCTGGTCTTGCGAATAAAATGACCAATCTTCGTAATTCTCGGATCTTTCTTGATCTTTACGCGAGCGCCCATCTCCTGTCCGTTCGCAGCGGCCACTTCAGCAAGCTTTTCATCGGCATTCACATACATGGAACGGAACTTGTGAATCTTGAACGGTTTACCTCGCAAACCGATTCGCTCCTGGGTGTAGAAAACAGGACCGCCGTCTTCCTTTTTAATCAGCAAAGCCACAATCAGCATTACCGGCGATAGCATCACAATCGCAATGGAAGACACCACGATATCGAATACACGCTTACGGAACTGGGCGAGAGGCGAATACTGAGAGAGACGAATCGTCATTACTGTAGTGCCCTGAATGTTGCGAATCTGAGTTTCATGGCCTCCGATTTCCACAGCGGAAGCAACCAAGGCTATTTCCAGATTCGCGGCTTCCATACTCAACGCAAACGTGTTGAAATTGTCGGAGAAACGATGAAGCACATCCGTGATCATCACCGTTTGAGCATGAGATGCGATAATTTGATTCACAAGGTCATCACCGTATCGCAGCACAGGAAGTTCGATGCCATACTTGTCGAACACCTCTTTCTTCAACGCTTCCAAGTTATTATCCGGTTCGACAGTGCCGTTCTGTTCATTCAAGCGAATCGGACAAACCGCAATCGGCCTGTAGTTCAACTGCTGCTTGCGCGCTAGAAAGCGCATAGCGTGGCTGATGCCCTCGGAAGATCCAACCACAACGGTCAAGTAGGAATACCGGCCTTTGGCTCGTCCTCGAACAATGAAGCGACGGGCAATTGCACGTTCGATAACCGTAAGCGCATAAGATAACAGCATTATCAGCACAAGCGATCTCAATGTCATGAACATGTTCAGGAAGAAATGGAAAGCGCACAAGGCGATCAAGCATTCCACCATAGCTTTGAACATCAGCACATTAAGCTGGTAGCCGTCTCCCATGACATGACGGTGGTACACGCCCATGCTGCGCAGGCACAGCGCCCAGATGCATGCGGCAAGCAGACAATACACTGCGGAGGGTATCGAAAAACCAAAACGTGCGGAATGGAAGACCAGCTCATTCTTCCATGTTAGAACGACTGCTGTCGCCAGAATGAACATAGTCATGTCCAACAACATCAAAGCGACATTAATCATCAGCCGCCAATACGAGATTTGCGTAATCTGATGACCCACAATGCCGTCAAAGTTCTTGGCACGAAGTTTTTTGGTCCTCGCTTCTACGGTAGCCACTGCACTTCCTCTCCATATCAGCCCCCGTAACAAAGGGGCAACCCTCCATCACGGAATGCTAACATATGCCATGTTAAAATCCTAGACCCTTGACACACCTGCAGAGCCTATTGTTACTGGAAACATTTGTTTTTGTTACAAAACAAGATATGCTCAGGTGAAACTTTTCTAAACATCCCGAAAACACCCCGCAAACACGGGGTTATGTCACCTTGTGCCCGACAATACCCTCGTATACCCCTGTCTACGGGACGGCTGTCTATATGCAGGCAGCGAAGCGACCTTTCGGAATCTCAGCGGCCTTCGATCAGCGGGGTCTGGCGAAGGGTGAGCGGCTCATCCGTATCTGGAGCGGACTGCACATGCACGGTGATCTCATAGGATGCGTTGGGCTGCAAGGTCACATCGCCCACGCCCACAGTCAGGCCATCGTGCAAAGTCACACCCTTGTAATCGTCGGCATTCTGGAATTCCCAATCCACCAAACGACCGTTCGCCGGCGCGTAAATGAACAATGCCGTCTTGATCTGGCCTTTCGGAACGATATTTCCGGCACCAGTCACATAGTCAGCTTCAGAAGCCGCTTCCTCCGCCGTCATGGTGTTCTGCAACTTGATATGCACCGTATACTGGTTCGCGCCATTCCGTGCGACCTTCTGGAATTCGGCAGTCACTTCGCGATGCAAATACCAGTCCATTTTCGACTCGGTTTCGTCGGAAATATACACGCCGACCTGCGGTTTCGCACCTTCCGTAATCAATTTGCCGGAAATAACGGAATCGGCAATCAGATTCTGCTCATCCTCATGCGCACTCCACACCATCACATGTCCCTGCTCAGCAGACGTGGAAAGCGCCTTGACATACGATTTGAAATCGCCCGAATTCTGCATGATATGGTCGAACGCGGTCTGCGCGGCAACTGCGAAATACTCGTCCGTCTCCTGCGGAGTAATGCGCGCATACACGTCATGCAGCAACGTTTGGGCGGTATTAGTGCCATCCAACGTCGAACCGTCAGGCATGGCAACGCCACCGGTCACCGCCAACATGTTCTGCAGGAACAACGGATCAATGGCGATCACGCCATCAACCGCAACGCCATACTGGCGATTCCACATGGCGCTCACAATCTCGCCGGTGCGCGGAAAATCAGGCGTGAAATTCACGTCGCGAATATCCTTGCCAAGCTTGTCGGTGAACAGCAAACGTTCCTCGGCGGTCAAATCCACAACCGGCTCGTCGGCATTCTGAATTTCCGAATCGGAAACGAACGGTTGCAAGCTCACGTGTCCGCCCTGTACCGTGGCCAGGCCGAGCGATCCCGTAAGGCCGCCAGACGGGCGCGCCTCCGCATTCGTTTGCGCAAGGATCAGATAATTGCGCGGCGCATCATTCGCATGGCTTTCCGTACCCAACATGCTTGGCAACACCTGCACGATGGAATTCAAGGAATGCACCATGCTGTCAAGTTTTTCGCAATACGTTTCCGCAGTTTTCAGGGCGTCCGAGATCTGCGCGATATGTGGGGTTTTCACGGTTTTCACTTCCCACGTGGCCTTGTCGATCGTATCGTCCGCGATTTGGAGCGGCTGCTGAGACGCTTCCAATCCGGAAATTTCGATCGTGCCGTTTTCCACATGAATACTGTTCAGATCAACATTTTCGGCGACTTTCACCAGTTGCGGCAACGCCTGCGACGAAATATTCTCCATGGCGGCCACCGTGGTGCGTACGGCAGAAATGTCATCGCCCACATACGGCACGACCGACGCCACCTGCCACAGCGGCGAAGAGGTTTGCTTGTAGGCCTTGCTTACGTGATCGGAGAACGCGGTTGTCTGCTTCTCAAGCTTGGACGTGTCCGCTTCGGAGATGGTCTGCTGCAGACCTTGCGCGCCCGACACCGCCTCCTGCAGCTCGTTTTTCACGTGCAACGCCGACCATACGAACGCGCCGGCAAAAACGGCGAGGGCGGCGATTACCACAAGTACGCCGATCAGGATCTTGCGACGGCGACGTTTGCGCTTGATTTGGCGAATATGCTCGGCGCTCATACGGCGCCGCACGCGGCGGGAATGCGGGGCGCTGGAAGTGGAATCTTCTGGACTGGCGGTTGCGTCGGAGGTTGCGGTTGCGTCGGCGGCTGAACCGGCATTAGACTGCGGCTCCTCCTGACGGCCTTGCTCAGGCTGGACGCCGAATTCTTCAGGCTGATCAGACGCGCCGTTCATATTCCGTTTCGCTCCCTAATTGTTTGCAAGCACTTCGGATTCCTCAGTGTAATAGTAGGGGGAGTCGACGCAGCCTACGGAGCAATAACGGGGTAAAACGGCGGTATTACTGAAGTTCCAACGTAGCCAATAATGCCTTGTGGTCGGAACCTTGAATCCGCTTGGTTTCCAAATTTCTGGCGTGCACGCCCCTGTCGTAAATAATGTGGTCGATTTCAGCGATCGGGAGTACCGAAGGATACGTCATATGCAATCCCTCGCCGGCACTCTCCCCCGCATCCGTAAAGCGATCACCCAACAAATATCTGAAGCTTGCATGATCCCACGTGGAATTAAAATCCCCCATCAACACATACGATTCCCCATTATCGTAATGCTGTAATTGCGCTATGGAATCCAAACTTTTATTCCATAATCCCTGATTGCTTGGTCGTGGAGAAAACGGATGAACAGATCCAAATCGTACTTTTCTGCCATTGAAATCAACTGTCGCGGCAGGAATACTACTGGATTCAATAGGAATGAGATCTTGTGTTGTTTTCTGCAGAGGATGCGCACTGTACAGTACGTTCACACCGCCATTATCATGCCAAGTGAGTTGCGCGGAAACGGAATACGGAAGATAATCCTCAATTCCAGCATCATGCAACCGATCTAATAATCCTGATGAAACTTCCTGCATTGCAAGAATTTCAACATGCTCGCTTTGGATTGTTTGCACGATTTGCTGCGCATCGGCACAACCTTGCTTCGTATTGAACGTCATGACACGCACTGTTGCAGAAGGTTGTATGGCACGATCATTGGTCGGAACGACATACCCCCAATGCCAAATAATTTGGATGATCACGCACAATACGCTTAACGCGACTAAAAGTTTCCGTTTGCCAACAGTGCGAAAAACTGTTGCAAAAACTGCGATAATTACGGAAAGCAAGCCAAGCCAAGGCATGAGCGCGACGATCAGAGGCACGTAGCGTTTACCATCGAGACTGTTCGGTAGCATGCGCAGAAGCATCGCGAACACGATGACGGCGGATGCGAACCACAGCAACGCCGTAAGCAGTGAAGCGCGCATTTCACGACGCGTCTCACTTCGTTGGACATCGCCAAGTCGAGTCATGCGCACTCCTTTCCCATTCCATATTCCCGTTTCATCTTCCTGTTCCGCGCAATCCGCAATCGTATGCAATCACATGTTGCAACCGATAGTCTTACGCATCGTTTTTCACAACATCTCTCACAACATCTCTTCTCGTGAACGCTACCCGCGTTCATCCCCGCATATGTTTCCCGCGCGCATTTAGGGTGACGCTTTCACAAAAGTGCCACTATATGGACACTTTCCGGCATTTGGAATCGTTCTGATACGTTCATCCGATAATCTATAGGTTGCAAAACGATGCTTAACAAAAGAGGCAATCATGAGCGAAGAAGCAATGCGAGAAGAAGTGGCGCAAGCTGTGGAAGTGGCCGCAAACAAGGCCGCCGAAGAGGAAATCAGCAAGCTAGCCGAATTCGAAAACGCCATCGACGAGACGCTCGCCTCCGGATATTTGGACGATACGCTCACCGTCACCGACGCAGACGGCGTGGCGCAAGTGCTGCCGATGCTTGATTCCGAACCAATCTCACACCTGGTGGAAGGCTTGGAAGCCGTAGGCGGGAGCGCCAATGTGTTCGTGCACACCAGCGCAGGCGTGGTGGCCCTCAGCGTAGTGGAATACAAGCCCAACGAAGAAGAGTAGCCGTCGCAGCATGCACGCTCAGGCGGCACGCATGCGGTTGAGGGCGCGCTGCACGGTTTCATGGGTGGAACCGGCACCCCGGCCACGCACGCCGAAGAACACCATCAGCACCATCACAAAGCAAATCGCAGCGCTGATGCGCAACGCCCACTGAATGCCGAACACGTTGGCAGCCGCATACACGGCTTTTTTGCCACCGAGCGCAGCCCAACGCAACGAAGTGAACGTCTCCATCAAAATAACCAACACCGGGGCGCCAATCGCGCCCGCGATCTGACGAACCGTATTCGTCACCGCGGATCCGGCGCTCACCTCTTCCGGTTCCAAACAGTTCAGCGACCATGTGGTGATCGGCATCAACACGAAACCCATGCCGATCTGGCGCACAAACTGCCAAATCGATACCCACCAAATCCACGAGGTCATGGAAATCAAACTCATCATGACCGTGCCGAAACACAAAGTAATCGTGCCGACCAACGCCACCGGACGTGCGCCGAAACGGTCAAGCACTTTGCCGCCGAAAAACTGCGAAATGCACTGGCCGAGCGCGCCGGGAAGCATCACTAGGCCGCTAATTGCAGCGGAATAGCCGCGGCAATCCTGAATATACAGGGGCATGATCACCATAATCGAACTGAACGCGAAGAACGAAAGCGCGGCCGTGATCGTGCCAACAGTAAAACTACGATTCTTCAACACACTCAAATTCAGCAACGGCGGCTGCGCTTCAGGATTTTCGACCTGCCTGCGAGCGCCATGAATCTGGCGGAACACAAACCAAATAATTCCCGTGATACCAATCAACATTGGCAGCCAAACCATCGGATTTACAAACGAATACGATTCAATATTCGTAAAGCCGAACATTAAGCCGCCAAAGCCGAAAACAGACAGTCCAACGGAGAAAAAGTCAGCCTTCGCGGTTTTATCGTTCTCGCCGAAATTATGCAATCCAAAATAGGCAAGAAGCAGTGAAATCACGCCGATAATGGTCAACGTGAGGAAAATTGAACGCCAACCGTTCAAATCCGTCTGCACGCCGCCAAGCGTCGGACCGATCGCCGGAGCCACGCTCATCGCCATGCCAACCGTGCCCATTGCGAAACCGCGGCGAGACAGCGGATAGATCGAAAACACGGTGATCTGCAGCACCGGCCACATCACACCCGTACCAACCGCCTCAAGCAAACGCCCGATCAGCACCATCAAAAATGTTGGTCCAAGCCAGGCGAATACCGAACCGATCGTGAACACGACCATGGAAACAAGCACGATTTCGCGCGTCGAAAAACGCCTCGTAAGGTATGCCGTAAGCGGCACCATCACGCCCATGACCAGCTGGAAAATCGACGTAAGCCACTGGCCGGTCGTAACGGAAATACCGAAATCGCTGACAATCGTCGGCAACGCGGCGCTCAGCTGCAATTGCGTGAAATTACCGACGAACGTAATAAATGTAAGAATCGCAATGGAAATAAACGCCGTGCGCGTTAAATGACCGTTCTGATACGATTCCTCGCGAATAAGCGCTCGGGACATGTTCCGCTTCGCTGACATCAATCACCTTCTCCACATTCAAACGCAAAAAACTATATGACAGCCCATATGACATGGATGCTTGAGAACTGCGAAATTGCGCTTACTGAGTGGATTGTGAGGCAGCATTGCAGCACATGGCAGCGTTGCGGCACATGGCAGCATTCCGGTGGCGTTCCTCTGGATATTCGCTTACGAATCCATGTTTTCGTCATTTCGGGGTAGCACTCCCCTATTTAGAGGTATCATGACACGCAAAACGGTAGGCAAGTTTCCGACGTAGGCAGTGCCGGAGGGTAATGATGACAATTAGAGCCATGTTCCACATCTGCATGGAGTTGTGGGGCATTTTCATATGCCTGATTTGCGCAGGCGGAATTTTCATTGCCACCCCACACAAAACCAGACGGACTCGCATCAAAATACTCATGCAGATCGCCTGCATGCTTCTTCTTGGAGCCGACGCGCTCAGCTGGTATTTTCGCGTAGATGCAGGCGAAACCACATACTATATGGTCCGCATAAGCAATTTCTCAGTATTCTGTATCAACTATATTTTCATGAGTTTCTTCGCAACCTATATTTGGCTGACAGTAAGCAAACATCATCATCACAAGCCATCCGCATTGTATGTCGTCTACGCATTATCCGTAACTGGAATTCTCTTACTTATCATCACTCAATTCACTGGCCTTTTCTACTATTTCGATGACCACAATCTTTACCATCGCGGTAGTTTCTATCTTCTTTCGCAGGCAATTGCAGTCTCGGGAATCGCATTATGCTTCTTCATGCTGATCTCATATCGCAAGAACCTTGATCGCATTATCTTCCTTTCCATGATGTCGTTCTTCGTGCTTCCGGCATTGGCGACCGTCTACCAAGCACTGGCATACGGTTTTTCATTGCAATGTTTGGCGATCGTGATTTCCACACAGATTATGTTCGTCATGGATACCGTGGAAGTGAACATGCGATTCCACTCGCAACAGGCTGCCTACGAAAAAGCAAGGTACGAAGCCGAACATGACGGCATGACCGGTTTGCTGAACAAGGAAGCAGGATGGAAACGCATGCGCAAATACTTCGACCGCATGGATTCGCACGACGAAGCGATGCTGATGTTCGTCGACATCGACGATTTCAAAACCATCAACGACACATACGGACACACGGTCGGCGATTTCTGGATCCGCGAGGTCGCATCCCAACTTCGGCACATCTACCGGCAAGATGACATTATCTGCCGATATGGCGGTGACGAATTCTTGGCGCTCGTTCGCAACACCGCCAGCGAACACGTGCTCGAAACCACGCTGGGCATGTTCTTCCAACAGTTGGCACGCACCTCGGAACAGCACGGGCAAGACGTGCATTGCAGTGTGGGCGTGTGCCGTATTGCAGCCACCCGCATCCGCAGAAACACGGATGAAGGAAACGGCGAAGATATTAGAGGCGAAGTGGATTTCGACGAATGCGTCAAACAGGCCGACCTGGCGCTGTACGAAACCAAGCGATCCAACAAAGGAAAATTCACCGTCTACAATTACACCCCCCAGCCAAAATCCGCAAATATCTGCGCCTAGGAGCGGCCTGAAAGTGTGAGGAAGACGAGAATCACATTAAGCGCAACAATCAGCGAAACAACTATCATATTGATCGTGAATTTCACCGGGCCATCCACATAGTCACCCATTAATGAACGATCGTGTGTGTATTTCATCAGCGGAATGATCGCAAATGGAATGCCAATCGACAGTACCACCTGCCCTATAATCAGCGCTTCCGTCGGATTCTTCGCAAACCACAGTACAACCAATGCCGGCACAAGCGTCACCACGCGACATGCCCACATCGGCGCTTTGATACGCAACAGTCCATGCATGATTTCGGCGCCGGCATACGTGCCGACCGATGTGGAACTCAGGCTGGAAGCCAGCAGTCCGATTGAGAAAATCGTGCCGATTACCGGCCCAAGCACCTGTTCGATGGATTGTTGCGCACCTTCAATCGTATCCGTACCGGTCATGCCATGCAGCGAATTTGCTGCAAGAATCAATAGCGCAAGATTCACCGATCCCGCAAGCAATAATGCCCAAAACACGTCTATTTTACTGCCGTGCAACAGAGTTTTCACACTTGGCTTGGGCTGTCCTGGCGCATAATGATCGTTCACCAACGTGGAATGCAGGTAAATCGCATGCGGCATCACTGTGGCACCCAGCATGGAAGTCGCCATCAAGACCGTTTCCGTTCCTTGGAAATGCGGAACAAGGCCTTGCATAACTTGCGCTGGATCCGGCGGATCAATAAAAAGTCCCGCAATGAAACCAAACGTGATCACTAGCAGTAATCCGATTATCAGTTTTTCGAAAATATGATGTGTTGCACCTTTCTGGAATATTAATAATACTGTCGAAATAGTGCCGATTATGCATCCACCGATAAAAAGCGGTAGTCCAAATAATAATTTCAGTGCGATTGCGCCACCAATTACTTCTGCAAGATCAGTTGCGATGGCAATAACTTCCGCTTGCATGAAAAACATGAATCGGCCGCCGTCACCAAGTCGTTTCCCTAAGATTTCCGGAAGACTATTTCCTGTGACAATGCCGAGTTTCGCGGATTGATATTGAATAAGCACGCTCATGCAATTGGCGAGTACCAGCACCCACACCAACAAATAACCGTACCGCGCGCCGGATGTGATATTCGCAGCCACATTGCCGGGATCCACGTAGGCGACGGCCGCCACAAAAGCAGGCCCAAGCATACCCACGAGCTCATGCCCGTAGCGGGAGCGTCCGTGAATTGTCTGTGCCATCTGTCGGCATTTCATGTCATTCGTTTCACTGACTTCGTTCCTGCCATCTGTGTCGTTTGCGCCGCCAACGTTGTCCAAACCGTTCATATTACTCACATCGTCCGCACGATTCATATTCATCGTCCCTCCATCCGAGCAACGTTATAGCGCGCGAGTCGGCACGGTTATGTTACGCGCACACAATATCACCTGTCAGCATATGCGCACTTCGCGCAACCGCGCGCGCCGGTCTGGTCGTGAGACGCAATGTGAGGCATGTGCAACGAAATATGGCCGAATTGCAGCGACCTGCGACTAAGCTGGAACGCTGGAGTAAGTGAACGAACGCTTACGAGAATCGTCAAGAGAAGACACGGCTTTCGAAAGGACAACGCATGGCAACCTTCCACACCCCCATGATCACATTGAACGACGGTAATCTGATTCCGCAAATTGGCTTGGGCGTGCTGCGCATCGACGATGAGGGCGTTACCCCCGTAGTGGAGAGTGCGCTGGAAGCCGGCTACCGTCATATCGACGGCGCGGCGGGGTACAACAATGAGGCCGGCGTGGGGCGCGCGCTGAAAAATGCGGGATTCACGGAAGGTGAGCAGCGCAAAAACCTGTGGGTTACGACGAAACTGCGCGATTCCGAGCAGGGGTATGACAGCGCACGCAAGGCGTTCGACCGCCAGCTTGGCTTGCTGCAGCTCGATTATGTCGACATGTACATGCTGCATTGGCCCACCCCGTTCGACTGGCGTTCCAGCGAAACGTGGAAGGCGTTCCAGGAATTCCGCGCGGAGGGGCGCGTGCGCACGCTGGGTGTGTGCAATTTCCTGCCCGAGCATCTCGACCGCTTGCATGAGGAGACCGGCGAATATCCTGCCGTCAACCAGATTGAGCTGCATCCGACCTGGCAGCAGCGCGAGGTCGTGGACTATTGCAAGGCGCATGGCATTGCCGTGGAAGCATATTCGCCGATGGCCCGCGGCGCTGATTTGAACGCCGGAAATGGTGCGATTGAGCGCATTGCAGCGGAGCATGGGGTTACCCCTGCGCAGGTGATTCTGCGTTGGCATATCGAAAATGGCACGATCATCATCCCGAAGTCGGTGCATGTGGAACGACAGAAGCAGAATCTCGATCTGTTCGGTTTCGTACTTACTCCTGAAGAGCATGCCGCGATCGACGCGCTTGATGGTCCGACGCGCGCCGGACATGATCCGATGACGTTCACTTACGCCTGATACTCCGTAATTCCGTAATTTCGTATTATTTTTAATAATTATGCCTCGAAAGAATAATCGTAATTCTTATAATTATCGGAATATTGAGCAAGATGTACGTGATATTCAGCGGGCTGGCAAGCGGTTCAAAAAAAGTTGGATCAATGCCGACGGTCCGCTGGAACGCATTCTCATTCTGCTGGTCGTCGTTACGGTAATCGGCGTCACTATCGGCATACTTCTGCCGAAAGTCAATCCGACCGTAGGTGAGATTACCGGCGAATACACGGCAACCGGCACTGCCGCGGAAACGTTGGAAAAACTTACCGTCGACGACAATCCCAGCAAAGCCGGATATGATCGCGACGCGTTCGGATTCCGCGAAACCGACGACGACGGCAATGGTTGCGACGTGCGCGAAGACGTGCTCGCCCGCGATCTGACGGACGTGCAATATAAGAACGGCCGCAGCTGCCAGGTTGCGTCGGGCACACTCGATGACCCGTATACCGGTCAGACCATTCAGTTCGTGCGCGGAGTGAAAACATCTTCGGCGGTACAGATCGACCATGTAGTCGCGTTGGAAAATGCATGGCAGTCGGGCGCGAACACGTGGGATCACGCGAAGCTGTACCAATTCGGCAACGACATGTACAATCTGCTGGCCGTGGATGGGCCGGCGAATCAGCAGAAGGGTTCCGCTTCGGCCGCATACTGGCTGCCGACGAACAGCGAATACCGTTGCGATTATGTGGCTCGGCAGATTGGCGTGAAAGACAAGTACGGGCTGACCGTCACCACGCAGGAAAAACGAGCGATGCTTTCCGTACTGCACGGCTGCCCCGCGCAGGAATTGCCGGCAAACTGACGCTAATTCCCGTCCGCACAAGTCCTGTTCTGCGGCTGTGCAAGTCCGGAACTGGCTGTGCAGACGGCAGGTCAGCTACATGCGCGTGGTGGCGCGGGCGATCACGTGCGACTGGGTGGTGATGCAACTCGGCTCCAGCACACGCGTGCCGTCGATCCGGTCGAGAATGCGGCTGACCGCAGTCGGCGCAATCCAGTCGAGACAAGAATCCATGGTGGTCAGCGGAGGCTGGAAATATGCGGCTTCTTCAATATTGTCGAAGCCGATCACCTGCATCTGTTCAGGCACGGAAATGCCGTTCGCAGCCAAAGTGAACAGCGCACCCAACGCAAGCTGGTCATTGAACGCCACAATACCGTCGAATGGAATCCCGGAATCAATAAGCTGCTGCGTAATGCGAGCGCCGGAACCAATCGTCCAATCCTGCCCAGTGCTCATTACCAGTCGGGAATCGAATGCCGCTCCCCGCGCGGCGCACGCTTCGAGCACGCCGCGAAGTCGCAGTTGCGCATTGCCTTCCGCTGCGTCACGCACGGAATCGATATGCCCCGGTTCGGTTCGCGATCCGACCACCGCGAGCCGGGTTGCGCCATGGTCGAACAGGTATTCGGCTGCGAGTCGGGCTTCCTGAATATCGTCGGGGGTAACGTGGTCGGCTTTGCCGTGTGTGGAACGCGCGCCCACGCATACGAGCGGATAGTCCACATCCAAGTCCGCCGCTTCAAGGTTTTCGACTTCGGAGATCGACAGGATCATGCCGTCCGAGACGGTGGTGTTGAAGTTGTGCAGGAGTGATTGCGCTCCTTGTGCGGATCCTTCGGCGTAGGTGGTGACGTATACGGAGTAGCCGTAGCCGCGGGCCGCGTCGATTACGCGGTTGGCGAGCTCCGACAGGTATGGGGCGGTCAATGTTGGTACGGCGAGTGTGATGAAACCGGTTTTTCCGCGGTTGAGATTGCGCGCGGATACGTTCACGCGGTATCCGAGTCGGTCGATGACTTCCTGGACTTTTTCTCGCGTGGAGTCGGTCATACGGCCGGAATGGTTGATCACGTTGGATGCGGTTTTGAGTGAAACGCCTGCCTCTTCGGCCACGTCTCGTAGGGTGACGCGTTTTTTGTCCGGCTTCGGCTCCGGCTTTGACTCGCCCATGTTCGTCTCCGTGATTGTTGAATATGCCGGTAAAAAGTTTACCAGTTATGGCAAGCCCGCCATTCTTGAGTTTCAGAATGGCGGGCTCAGGTTGTGTGAGGTTGTTGTGTTACGCAATCAATTGCGCGAAATAGCGCGAAATTATGCGGAATTATGCGCGCTTTACGACGAGTACGCCGTTGCGATGCACGGTGTAGCTGCCCGTCTGTTCCTCTGCTTCCGCTTGGAACAGGTAGATCGGTTCGCCTTCGATGCCCTGCAATGCGATTTCTTTCTTGCCGCGCGGCAGATAGAAATCGAAGGTTGCATCGGCGGACTTGCGCACGGTGTGCAGTACGTCGGAATCGGCCGGATTGGCGACATTTGCGGAATCTTCCACGATATTGCCGCGCACGAATTCCGTAAGATCGGCGACGTTGAGATCGCAGCCGACGAAGTATGTTTCGCCGGAACCGTACGGATTGCGGGTGATTGCGGCTGTGCCGTCGAGTTCCCATTCGTCGGCTTCTTCACCTTCGTAGGTGGCCAATACCTGCGCACGTTCGCCGTCGACGTTCACGTCGTTCTGCCACAGGCGGGTGACCGCACCGGAGCTCAAACGAATTTCGGACGGTTCGCCTTCGGCTTCCGCGCCGAGAATGTTGAATTCCTCGCCGCGAATACCCAGCATTTCGCGCAGCAGGCCGTCTCCGGCTCCCGGGTATCCGCCGAGCCAGGTGTGGAAGTTTTCGTCGATCAGTCCGGTTGCGTAACCGATGACCACACGGCCGCCGGCAGCTGCGAAATCGGCCAAACGCTGCGTATCTTCGGCGCTGAGCATGATCACGGTCGGCAGTACGACGGTCTTGTATGCGCTCCAATCGTATTTCAGCGGCACAATGTCGGCACGGGTGCCGGCGTTGAGGAACGCACGATACCAGTCGCGCACGTCATGCCAATGGTTGAGCTTCATGCTCGGCAGGGTTTCGGAGCGTGTGGCCCATTCGGATTCCGCGCTGAACAGGATCGCCGTATCGGACTGTTCCAGTTCGGTGCCCTGCACGCCAGCGTCGCCGAGGGTTTTCAGCGCTGCGCCCAGTTCGCACACCTGACGGAACAGTTTGGTGTCTTCGCCCGCGTGGGGCACGAGTGCGGAGTGGAAGGATTCGGCTCCGAATGCGGAGGCACGCCACTGGAAGAAGTTGATGGCGTCGGCACCCATGGCCACGTGCGCGATGGAGTCACGCACGGTTTCGCCCTTGCGCTTGCGTGCGTTGAGCGGCTTCCACTGCACGGCCGAAGTGGAATGTTCCATCACATACCACGGCTTGCCGAGCGCGAGGGAATCCATCAAAGCGTCGGAGCAGAACAGTTCGTCGATATGCGATTCGCCCTCATGGAAGTAATGGTCGTTCGACACGAAATCGACTTCCTCGGCCCAGTCGGCGTAGTCCATGCAGCACTGGTCGGTGGAGACCATGAAGTTCGTGGTGAACGGCTTGTCGGGGCAGATTTCGGCGATGGCGTCGCGTTCGGCCTTGTAGAAGTCGAGCAGCATATCGTTGCCGAAACGCTCGAAATCAAGCTTTTGACCGGGGTTCACCATGGAGTCGGCGCCCATGAAACGCGGGATGAGCACTTCGTGGAAACCGTTCATTTCCTGACCCCAGAAGGTGGTGCCCCACGCCTTGTTGAGGTTTTCGATGGTGCCGTATTTGCGTTCGCACCACAGGCGGAAGGCGTTGAGCGCGTTGTCGGAGTAATCGTAACGGTTGTTCCAGCCGTATTCGTTGCCCATATGCCATGCGGTGACGTACGGGTTGGTGCCGTAGCGTTCGGCCAGTTTGCGGCACAGGGTGAGCGCGTATTCCTTGAACACCGGGCTTGTCGGGCTCCAGGATTGGCGCGATCCCGCGTTGACGGGATGGCCGAATTTGTCTTGCGGCAGCACTTCCGGGTGCTTTTCGTACAGCCACAGCGGCGCGGTGGCGGTTGCGGAGGCCAGATCGACCGCGATGCCAGCTTTGCCGAGCTTGTCGATGATGCGGTCAAGCCAGCCGAAATCCCAACGGTTTTCTTCCGGCTGAATGCGATCCCAGCTGAAAATGGCCACGGCCACGGTATTGACACCGGCCTGTTTCATGAGGCGGACGTCTTCGTCCCACACGTCTTCCGACCACTGGTCGGGATTGTAATCACCGCCGTATGCGATGCCTTTGCCATTGTCGGTCAGCAGTTCCGGCCATTTGAAGGGCTGGCGATTGGGGTTATCGGAGTTACTGGTATGGCTAGGTTCTTTGGATTTGTTGTTTTCTTTGCTCTCATCATTGAAGGTTCGCACATTCTCACCTTTCCGAACATACTTGATACAACTGTGTATCTATTGACAATACTTTATAATAGACGCTTCTGCAATTCTGTCAATTTCGATTGCGCGTCCGATAGCATTCCCATACACCCGACATTTCGCGAGAAACACGTCACGCAACGCCGAATTCCAATAATCTACCCTCTTACACGAAAAAGTCAGATCATGGGGCAAAAAACTCAATCAACACAGAATAGAGGGGATGAATATAGCTCAAAATCATCAAAGACATACCCCCATACGCGAAAAAGTCAGATTCTCCGCATTCTTCGCATACGACAGGCCACCTTTCTCCACGGAAGCGGCGTGCTCAACGCAATCGGACGTCCCAACTTGCGTGCACGGATGGCGGCGATATTCATCGCAAACGCAGCACGGTGCGGCTCATCCGACAAATCAAGCTGAGTAACCGAGACGACCGTCCATCCCATGCTTTCCAACTGCCTGCGCTTCCATGCGTCACGACGCCATTGCGTCCGGTCCGTGCGGTGATGGTCGCCGTCATACTCGATGCCGATCAGCAATTCCGGATCGGCCAAATCGAGTGTAATCGCGGCGCCATTATCGAATGAGATTCCCGGAACAGAGTAATTCGATGTGAAACCCCACAATCCGTAAGAATATAAACAAAGCCTCGTCTGCGTCTCTTTAGGTGAATCGCTGCGCGAGTCCATCAACGTAAGCGCGTCGTAACATTTTGCCCTGCATTGAAACGTCTCATGTTCCACGAAATCACGCAACTTCGACTCGGTGGTCCTGCCATGTCGAATCATCGATTCCCCCAATTCCGTCAATCCGTCAACCTGCGTGCCTTTCGCCATCAACGCCCATGTCGTTTCCGCATTCAGGACTCCAATGCCATCAGTCGTATATCGAATATGCCTTGAATCAAGCCCCGACCAGCAATGCACATAAGCATCCGGCGACGAAAGACGACTCAATCGGGGGTCCGAAACGGTGACATGTAGCTTGTCCGAAACAAAATTCGTTTGCGACGGCCGTTCGACCTTCCACATATCGACAGCCGAAATATGGCTGACTGGACCAAGCAACACAGCCTCACGGCACGCTTCCCAAGTGATGGACTGCCTTTCTTCAAGGGATCGAGCCATCAAAGGTTTGTACATCTCATTCATGTTTCGACGGTATTGAAGCACATTCGTAGTTGTCCAGCCAAACCGGGGTTGTGGTCGGAGAATGCAAAAAACGCACGATAAAGGCGTGTCGACTGTGGATAACCCATGGCAGAATCCATTTGGATCAATGGATGTGGATATTCCTGTGGATTGATGTGAGTCTATTTCTAGGCAAGTTCCCCATTTTCGGACGGGTTGCGAGCTCATCGGAAAATCCACGCATCAGTTCTGAATGCAAGGCGAATGGCTACCTATGACTTTTGTTGCCCCTCCTACGCGAAAAAGTCGAAAATGGTAAAAAATACGGGACCTTTCACAAACGGGGGTATAAAATCGGCTTAAAATCGTTTGAACGGTGCCCCCGTATGCGAAAAAGACAGTTTCCCGCCTGGAAATTCGACTCTTTCGAAATAGACAAGGCAGCCAAGGCATGCCCAGAGGCATCGGAATCCCGAAGATATCTCCGAAGAGGACCAGAGAGTCCCGAATAAACCCAGATAAACCCGAACAACCCGCAAACCACGTATAAAAACGGCGGCTTCCAAAACAATACCCTTGAAAGCCGCCGATCGCTTGGTCAAGCCGCGACATGGACCACAGGCTACGGATTTACAGGCCCAAGAACAGCTCGTGAATGCGGGTATCGTCGGTCAGTTCGGGGTGGAACGCCGTAGCGAGAATCTTGCCCTGACGCAAACCGACCACATTGCCGTCGACCGACGTTTCGACCGTGGCCCGCTCGCCAACCTCGGCAACGAACGGTCCGCGAATGAACACCAGAGGGAAATCCTTGAGCACCACCAACGTATCCGAAGCCTCGGAAGCCCCCTCATCACCAGCAGCCGCGGAAATCGCGGAAGAGACAGACTCCCCCGACGCAACCACCACAGCATCCGCATCGTCGGAAGCGCCGAAATCGGCGGTCGCAGCGAACGAGCCAAGCTGACGTCCATACGCATTGCGGCGTACGACCGCATCCAACGCGCCAAAATAGACATTCTCGTCGTTATCGAGACGACGAGCAAGCAAAATCATGCCCGCACATGTGCCGAATACCGGCTTTCCAGCGGCGATATGCGCGGCGACCGGCTCGAACAAGCCGGTCGAACGCAGCAATTTGCCCTGCGTGGTGCTTTCGCCGCCAGGCAGAATCACGCGGTCGATCGAATCGTCGAAATCCTCGGCGGCACGCAGCAGTTTCCACGGCGCACCAAGCCGATCCAGCATCGCGGCGTGCTCGGCGAATGCCCCCTGCACCGCAAGGATGCCGGTCACGCCACGCTGTGCAGAAGCCGCACCTTCGGCAACGTCAGTCGATTCTTCCTTCGAAATGTATTCAACGGCAACAACCATCGGATCTCCTTACCCGAACCATCGCGAATCATGCGAAACGGGCTGCGCGCGGCGCGTCGAACAGACATGCCGACAGCCGCACGCAGCGCACAGCGCACGAAAATACAGCGCAATCACTCGCCGCGAGCGGCCATAATGGTTTCGATCTCGTCTTCGTTGATGCCGACCATGGCCTCGCCGAGGTTCTCGGAAAGACGGGCGAGCAGGTCGGCGTCCTGCCAATTGGCGGTGGCCTGCACGATGGCGGCGGCACGCTTGGCCGGATCGCCGGACTTGAAAATGCCGGAACCGACGAACACACCTTCGGCACCCAGTTCCATCATGAGCGCGGCATCGGCCGGAGTGGCCACGCCACCGGCGGCGAAGTTGACGACCGGCAGACGACCGTTGTCGTGCACATACTTGGCGAGATCGTACGGCACGGCCAGCTGCTTGGCGGCCTCATACACCTCGTCGTTGCGAAGGGAGACGAGCTCGCGGATCTGCTTGTTCATGGTGCGCATGTGGCGCACGGCCTGGATCACGTCGCCGGTACCCGGCTCGCCCTTGGTGCGGATCATGGAAGCGCCCTCGGCGATACGGCGCAGCGCCTCGCCCAGGTTCTTCGCGCCGCACACGAACGGCACGTCGAACTGGTTCTTGTCGATGTGGTACACGTCGTCGGCGGGGCTCAGCACTTCGGATTCGTCGATGTAGTCGATTTCGATGGCCTGCAGAATGCGGGCTTCGGCAACATGGCCGATACGAACCTTTGCCATGACCGGAATGGACACGGCTTCCTGAATGCCCTTGATCATGGCCGGATCGCTCATACGGGAAACACCGCCGGCAGCACGAATATCGGCCGGAATACGCTCAAGCGCCATCACCGCGCACGCGCCCGCATCCTGTGCGATCTTCGCCTGCTCCGGGGTGGTGACGTCCATGATCACGCCACCCTTGAGCATCTGCGCCAGATTCTTGTTCAGTTCGTTCCTGTTGTTGGCCATCGCCAGCCTTTCGTCGAATCGTATTCCGCCCTTCTGCAGAGCGGATATCTCTTGACACAGATACTAACGATTTTTCGTTACAAAATCATGTGAACTGAATATTTGCACGTCTCAAAAAGTTGCTTTTCTTAAATTCTGACTATCATTTTCATGATTGTTTCATTTTCTTACGATTTCGATTCCGCCGACGATTCCGCAATTTCGTTCGCTTTTCTTGCCTGATATGCGCCATTCGCTTTCGATTCGCGCGCACGGCTCCTTTCGACCGCACTTTCGATGCACGCTATAAGAAATACGAATGACGCATGATTTTCATACGACCACATTGCGGACGGGGGTGCAAATGGATTCGCGTATTGCGCACTACATACGCAGTATGCGATCAGCGATGCGCATGGTGGAATCGCGGTGCGACACCAGCACGACGGCGCTCCCCCGCTCGGCAAGATCATTGATCGACCCGAGAATCACCGACTCGTTATAGGCGTCGAGACGGCTCGTTGGCTCGTCGAAGAGCACCAGATCGGCGTCACGCAGGAACATGCGGGCCAATCCGATGCGCTGTTTCTCGCCCTCCGAAAGGCGGCCGCCCAGCTCACCGACCTGCGTATCCAAGCCGTTCGGTAGCGCATCGACCAACTCGAGCGCGGATGCCTTGGCGAGCGCCTCGCGCAATACGGAATCGGGAATGTCGTGCGCGAGGTCCAAATCGGGGGAATCAGCGGAATCACTGCCAGCATTACTACTGGAATTACTACCGAAATTACCACCAGAATTACTGCCAGAATCCGAAAAATCGGCGTCATTGCAGGCAATAGCGAGATTTTCGCGAATCGTTCCGTCAAACAGATACGTCTCCTGCCCCATCATCGTCTGCACGCGCCGACGCCATCCGGCGTCAACCTGCGGCAATGGAACACCCGACAGCGAAATCGTGCCGGAATCCGGATCCCAGTAGCGCATCAGCAGTTTCAGCATCGTTGATTTTCCACGCCCGGACGGGCCTTGAATACCGAGAATGCCCTGCTGTGAAACATCGAGTGAAACATGCTCAAGCACCGGTTGCGAGGCGATGCCGGCACCTTGTTCGCCGGAGGATTGCGCTTCCGCGGGGCGTGCCGGACTCATGCCAGTCGCATGCTCCGACCGCCCGTTTGGCGTGCGTTCGCCGGAAATACGGGCGCCGGATCCATAGCCGAATGTGACATCGCGCATTGTCATGCCTTGATATTCCGGGCGTTCGGCACCCTGCTCAACCACAGCGGGAACCTCATCAACCAGCGAGAACAGGCGACGTGCCGAAGCAAACGTTTGCGTCAAATTCGCCGGCAGCGCGCTCAATGCAAGCGTCGGACCAAACGAGCTGACAAGCAATACAAAAGCCGCAACCAGCGCAGGGGCGTTCGAATCCGCGGAACCCATCCAAATCAGGCCTTCCGGCATATCGGCGGCAGTGGAAACCACGGTGCACAACGTCATCACAAGGAAAGCCGCAATTGCGGTAAACAGCATCACCAATACCGCGCCAAATCCTGCAAAATCGCCATTTTTCACGCTCAGACGCACACGTTTGCCCCACAGCGAGCGCGTGCGACGCTGAATGGACGCAAGCCGGGCATCGCCTTGGCCGAAGCGGATGATTTCGCCGATGCCACGCATGTCGTCAAGCATTTCGTCATCAAGGGCGGACGACTCCTTGCGCAGTTCCGGACCGATGCCGCGCACCGCGGATGCAAAGAGTTTCGGCAGTATGACGCCGATAATGAGGTGCGCGATGATGAGCGTCGCCGCGAGGGGCGGACTGAGGGTGAGTAGCGCGAGCGCGTAGACGACGGTAGTCACGATGGCGATGACGACCGGGCTGATGGTGTGTGCGAAGAAGATTTCCAGCAGTTCCACGTCGGTGGTGACCAGTGCGATCAGGTCGCCTTTGCCTTTGCCTGCAAGCTTGGCGGGGGCGAGACGGCGCAGGGCCGCGAAGGCTTTCGCACGGAATAGCGCAAGCAGACGGAACGCCACGTTATGGTTCATGAACTGTTCGGCGTAACGCATGCCGCCGCGGATCAGCGCGCATACGGCCATGGCTGCGAGCGCCGCGGGAACACTGAGGTTCCAGACCGGCGAGCCGACTGCAGCGAAGGCCGCCGCGATGCCGAACACCGGCAGGAAAGTGGCGGCGAGATGGCCGAGCGTGCCGCAGACGCACGCGACGATCATGTACTTGCGCTGCGGCCCAACCTCTTTGAGCAAACGCGCAATCACCCGCGCCGTCGGCATTGCCTTCGCGTCCGATTCTGCCGAATCGGACATCCGAGACGTAGTTTCGGCACGCTGCGTGACTGATTCTGCAGAATCGGACGCTTTAAGTACATGGGATGCAGAGGTGGAATGGGTTGCGTTATTGCGTAGACCTATGTTTTCTACGGTTTGTTGGGCGCGGAACAGTTTGGCGTACGTGCCGTTGGCACGCATGAGTTCGGCATGTGCGTCCTGCTCCGTCACGCGCCCGCGTTCGAACACCACCACATGGTCGGCATCGGCCGCATTCGCCATGCGATGCGTCACCATAATCACGGTTTTGCCCCGATCCGCAAGCGCCCGAATGGTTTGCAGAATCAGGGTTTCGCTTTCCACGTCGACGCTGCTGGTGGCTTCGTCGAAAATGTAGACTGCAGATTCCCGCAGCAAAGCGCGCGCGATGGCGATGCGTTGCTTCTGCCCTCCCGACAGGTTGCTTGCGCCCTGCTCGATAACCAGGTCAAGTTCTTGCGATTGCGCACGCACGAAATCGCTGATATGCGCCGCTTCCAGCGCTTGCCACAGTTCGTTTTCGGTGGCATTCGGCTTGGCCATCAGCAGATTGTCTCGCAAGGTTCCCGCAAAAAGGTGGCTTTGCGCGGCGACGATGGCGATTTCTTTCGTAAGGGATTCGATGGAAAGATCGGCGATTTGGTACCGTTGCGGCGGGTTATTTCCTGCGTTTCCGGGCCGCAGCCACATACACCCTTCATATCCGGAAAGATTTCCGGCGAGCAGTTCGACGGCGGTGGATTTGCCGGATCCGGACGGGCCGACGATGGCGGTCACCTGCCCGCGCCGCGCAGTAAAAGAGACGCCATGCAATGCGACGACCGAACCATTGCCATCTTTCGACATGCTTGTTTTTCCGGCACCAACCACACCGGACTTTTCCCCGTTGTTTCCGGTTTCCCCGGTTTCCACATCCGCCACAGCCGTATCCGCAGCCACGTCCGTATATCGGAACGTCACGTCATCAAAGCACACGTCCACACCGTTATCGAAAGCGCCGAATTCCGGCATTTCCTGCATTCCGTGCGCAGGAATCGGCGTATCAAGCAATGCGAAAATACGCTTGGTCGAAGTCATACCGTTCATCGCAACATGGAAGAACGAACCCAATTGGCGCAGCGGAATGAAGAAATCCGCGGAAAGAAGCACTATCAGCAGCACACCGGCAAGCGGCAATGCGGCACCGCTCGCATACTGCCAAATCGCCACGCCCACGCCGGCCGCAGCACCCCCGTATGCGACGACGTCCATGGCGGTGAGCGAGCGCAGCTGAATTTGCAGAACATTCATGGTCATTACGCGGAATTGTTCCGCCTGCTCGCCCATTTTCTTGGCGGCATGAGCATCCGCGTCAAAAGTTTTCAGCGTTTCAAGACCTTGTACATTGTCAAGAAACACAGATCCCATGTCGGTGTATTTGCCCCAATATTTTTTGAATACTCGGGCTGCACGCATTGCGACCATGCCAACAATCAATACAATCAACGGCGCGCATACAAGCAATGTAACAGCCGTCGGCATATTAATCGGCGCAACTATAAAAAATAACGTCACCGGCGCGAGAATCGCATAAAACAGTTGTGGCAGGAATAATTCGAAGAAGCTTTGGATTTGTTCGATGCCTTCACCGGCAGATTGCACCACATCGGCAGTACTGATATGTTGCGAATACGACGGTCCGATCGCAAGCATTTTATTAAAAAGCTGTTCACGTAACGCGAGTTTGACACGCTCAGCCGCTTCCGCGCCGAAATAGGCCGCTGCGCGCATCATCAGAAAACGCAGTACCGCACAGACCACAATCGCCAGCACGCATCCGACGTATGTTTCCGCACTGAATCCGCCGTAGCCAAAGCCGATGAACAGGCGGGAAATCAGGCCACTATCACCCATGGAGAACATGGGGTCGAACGCCGATTCCACCACGGCAAGCGCCGGCGAAAGCATGACCACCACCGTCACCACGAACACGACGTTGGCCAGCAGTCCGACCCATTGGCAGAGCACTTTCGCCGCAACCAACCGTCCCACGCCGGGAGCGAGGGAAAACAGCCTCTTGTCAAACATAAACACCTTCCGTCCAATGAGCGCACTCGCGTTGCCAGCTCGCCTACGGCCCAAAGCGCAATCGCCATGCATCCAACAAACGAATCGCAACAGGCCAATACGGGAAAACCGGTGCGTGGCAAACCGTTTTCAGCCTATCCAAGGCAGCTCGCAATCGTCAAGGGCGCATTGCATACAGCGAACCGTCGCAATCGAATTGCCATAATCGACCTCAAATCAGCAACGTTGAAAAGAGAAAGGCTGGATGTTCGCCGTTGAGCAGGCAGCCCTCTGACGCAAGGGGTAAATTGCGTCACTCGAGAGTGTACCCGATAAAAATCGCTCGCACCACCATCAATTTCGCGCAAGTCGCGCTATTTTGCGTATTTTCGACCGCAATCGGGGATTGTCGGGAATCATTTCGAGTATTACGAACATCCCACGTCAAACCTTTTTTGAACAGGTACAACGCGACACCTTTCACTTGATTTTGACGTTTTTCCGTCGTTTGTCAGTTCATACAAAGTTGCTCAAATATTTCTTGTCGCTTCTCACAATGCAGACTTACGGACCCGTAACTTACCATATACGAGGTGCGCAAGGGGTAGGAAACGCGGACACACGGTTTGTATCGCTCCCGCACGCATCACAAGCAGAAATACGCGGAAATAACGCAAAAACCGCGAGAAAGAGAACGCTTCATGCTCACCGAGTACACCACCCCGGGAACTTCCGTTGAGGTACGCGACGACGAAACCATCTACTCCCTGCTCACCGAACGCATCGAACGCACCGGAGAAAGCACCATCATCGCGGAACGTAAAACCGGTCCGGGCAAATGGGTCGAGGTGACCACCGGCGAATTCCACAATGACGTGATCGCCGCAGCGAAAGGCCTCATCGCATTCGGCATCAACAAGGGCGATGCCGTCACCATTTTCTCCACCACCCGTTACGAATGGGGTGTGCTCGACTTCGCGCTGGCCGCAATCGGCGCGGTGAACGTGCCGATCTACGACACCGATTCCGCGGCGCAGGCCGAACGCATTCTCAACGATTCCAGCGTGAAGCTCGCCATCGCCGATGATCGCGAACGTTTCGACCGCTTGGATTCCGTGATCGACCACTGCCCGAACCTGCAGCACATTCTCATGCTCGACTCCAATGCGATGGGCGCGTTGGAAGGTATGGGCGTGACCGTTTCCGACGAGGAGCTCGAGTCGCGTATCACGTCGGTGAAAGCCGACGACCTGGCCACCATCGTATACACCTCCGGTTCCACGGGGGCTCCGAAGGGCGCCGAACTTTCGCACCGTAATTTTGTGAGTATCACGCGCGCAGGCAGCATCGCATTGCATGAGATAATTCTTGACGATCAGCCGCGTTTGCTGCTGTTCCTGCCGCTTGCGCACTGCTTCGCGCGTTTCATTCAGTATGCGTCGATCGCTTCCGACGATGGCGTGGTCGGCTACCTGCCCGACACGAAGACGCTGCTTCCGGACGTGCGCTCGTTCGAACCAACGTACCTGCTGGGCGTGCCGCGCGTGTTCGAAAAAGTGTATAACGCGGCCTCCCGCAAGGCTGGCATGGGCTGGAAGGGACGCCTGTTCCTCAAGGCAGCCGAAGCTGCACGCGACTGGTCTCGCATGCAACAGGCCGGAGAACGTCCGACCGCCAAGCAGATCGCACAGCATCTTTCATATGAGGCTTCCGTGTACCGCACCGTGCGTAGCGCTCTCGGCCCGCGCATCCGCTACGTGGCATGCGGTGGCGCTCCTCTGGACGTGTCTCTGGCGCATTTCTTCAACGGTATCGGCCTGCCGATGATTCAGGGTTACGGTATGACGGAGACCGCTGCGCCGTTCGCCGCGACCCGCGTCACCGACAATGTGATCGGCACTGTCGGCCAACCGGCTCCGGGATCGTCTGTGCGCATTTCCGATGATGGCGAACTGCAGGTGAAGGGCCCGAACGTGTTCATGGGATACCACAATCTGCCGGAGAAAACCGCTGAAGTGTTCACCGAAGATGGCTGGCTGTGCACCGGCGATTTGGCGACGATCGACGATGAAGGCCGTATTACGATTACCGGACGCAAGAAGGATATTATTATCACCGCCGGCGGCAAGAACGTTTCCCCGATTCCGATGGAGCAGGAGATTGCAAAGTGCCCGATTGTGGAGCATGCGGTGGTTGTCGGCGACAATCGTCCGTTCATCGGTGCGCTGATCACGTTGGATCCGGAAGGATTGGAGGCTTGGCTGCCTTCCATTGGACTGTCTGCCGATACGCCGTTGGATCGCGTGGCTGCGACCGCCGCCGTTCACGACGAAATCCAGAAGTACGTCGACAAGGCGAACGCGACCGTTTCCCGCGCCGAATCCGTACGTAAGTTCGTAGTGCTGGATACCCAGTTCACGCAGGAAAACAAGTGCCTGACCCCGTCGCTGAAAGTGGTGCGTCCTGCCGTGAATCGCGTATTCGCACAGGTGATCGATCAGCAGCTGTACTCCGGCAAGCGCTGAATCGCATAATACATAAAAGCGTGGGGTGCGAGAATATAAACGTTCTCTCGCACCCCACGCTTTTGTTCTGTCTGTACAACTTCCAAGGAATACAAACGAGCGCCGGCGATCGGAATTAATCCGACCTGCCGGCGCTCATATGGCAGAGATTAGTGATGAATCCAGAATGTCTAACGACACTCCATCAGCCATTGTCAGTAAAGCGACAATCAGTGACGGTTCCGTCAGTGCATAACGCGTGCGGTAACGGTGCGGCAGAAGGCGAAGGCGTACGAGGGTACGTCGAGTCTTCTGCCGTGCCGTTAACGCTCCGTTATGTCAGTGACGGTTGTTGAGGCGGTGGTACATTTCGGAGATCTCAAGGTCGCGCTCGAATTCTGCGGCCTTGGTGTTCGCGTCGATGGTGGCGAGTTCGACACCGGCGATGCGGGCGAAGTCTTCCCAAGCCTCGCGGCCGACGGAGGTGGTCATGCAGGTGTGGTGGGATGCGCCGGAACGCAGCCAGCACTCGGCGGAGGTCTTGAGGTCCGGCTGCGGCTTCCATAGGCCACGGGCGCACGGCAGCTGCTTGAGTTCGCCGAGCGGCTCGACCACGTCAACGAGGTTCATGGTCAGGCGGAAACGTTCGCGCACATCAGACATGGACACGACGACGGCGTCCTTCTTCGGGGCGACGGTGAAGACCAAGCGCACCGGATCGGCCTTGCCGCCGATGCCGAGCGGGTGGATTTCCAGCTTCGGCTTGGCGATGGTGCCGACGGACGGGGAGACTTCGAGCATGTGGGAGCCCATGATCATCTCGTTGCCCGGGGTGAAGTTGTAGGAGTAGTCCTCCATGAGGGAAGCGCCACCTTCGAGGCCGTAGCCCATCACTGCGCCGATGCGCACGAGCACTGCGGTCTTCCAGTCGCCTTCGGCGGAGAAGCCGAAGCCGTACTCGGACGGGAAGCGCTGAGGGCCAACGCCCGGCAGCTGCGGGAGGGCGCCCAAGTCTTCGAAGTTGTCGACGCCGGCGGTGCAGCCATTGGCGCGCATCATGTTGACCATGGCGGCTTCTTCCTTGGCCGCGATGAACAGGGAATCGTACTTGGCGTCAAGCAGAGCCGGATCAACGTCGTACTTGGCCTTGTAGTCTTCGATGATGCTCTTGACCTGATCGTCCTTGACGGCTTCGTAGGCTGCGACGAGCTCGTTGACGGCCCAAGTGTTGATGGATGCGCCGAACACGCGCTCAGCTTCGGTCTTGTCACCTTCGGTGACGGCCACGTTGCGCATGTTGTCACCCCAACGCATGACCTTCATGTTGTTGGAAGCATCCCAGCCGGCGCAGGCGCGTGCCCAGGTGCCGATTTCTTCGGCAACGGCCGGATCGGTGTAGTGGCCGACCACGATCTTGCGGTTGATGCCCAGACGGGTCAGGATGTAACCGAACTCACGGTCGCCGTGTGCGGCCTGGTTCAGGTTCATGAAGTCCATGTCGATGGTTTCCCACGGGATTTCGAAGTGGTGCTGCGTGTTGAGCTGCAGCAGCGGCTTGGTGAGCACTTCGAGGCCGCGGATCCACATCTTGGCCGGGGAGAAGGTGTGGCACCAGGTGATCACGCCGATGACGTTCGGGTTGGCGGAGGCTTCGACCATGAAGGCCTTGACGCCGTCGGAGGACTTCAGGGTCGGCTTAAGCACCACCTTGACCGGGATCTTGCCGGTTGCGTTGAGCGCGTCGACGATTTCGCCGGACTGCTCAGCCACCTGACGCAGCGCTTCCTCGCCGTACAGATCCTGGGATCCGACGCCGAACCAGACTTCCTTGCCTTCAAACGGGTTTTCCATTGCCATTTGATTGTTCCTTTACTTCGTTGTTTATGGAGTTTTTAATTATTTATTGCGATTGCGATCGCTGATTTCCAGCTCAGTGCTGTCCATAGACGTTGGTGTAACGATCGTTCAGCTTCGCGATATCCTCATCAGAAATCGGAATGATCTCACCCAACTGACGAGCCGCCCACATCGTATGGGCCACCTCCTCCGTCATCGCCGCCGCCTTCACCGCGGCCTCCGCGTCCTTGCCGACCGTGAACGGACCATGGTTCTGCATCAGCACAGCCGGGGACTTCGGATACTCCTTGAGCGTCTCGACCACGCCCTCGCCGATCGCCTCGGAACCGATCAGACGGAACGGCCCCACCGGAACCGGACCTCCGAACTCGTCGCCCATCATCGTCAGACCGCACGGAATGTTCTGCCCCGTCGCCGCCCACGCCGTCGCGTACGTCGAATGCGTGTGCACCACGCCGTACACGTCCGGCATGTGACGGTAGATGTACGCGTGCGAAGCAGTATCCGAGCTGGGCGACTCCGAGCCGTCCACCACGTTGCCGTCCAAGTCGCACACCACCATGCTCGACGGGGTCAGGTACTCATAACGCAGGCCCGACGGCTTGATCACCATCAGATCCGCGGTATGCAGACGCTGCGACACGTTGCCAGCCGTCCACACCACCAGGTTCCACTTGACCAGCTGCTCGTGCAAGGTCGCCACGACCTCACGCACCTGCTTGACCTCCGCACGCACCTCGGGACCATAATCAGCCAAAGTAGCCATAATCATTTCCTTTCAAATTGAAATAAGTTTTTAAAATATTTATTTACTTGGTTTCCAGCGGAATGCTTTCGATTGCAACATGCTCAATCGGCAGTCCCTTGCGGAAGCGATCGAAGAATTCCTCGAATCCTGCAACGTCGTTTTCGTCCGGATTTTCCGTGGTGGAAGCTGCATCTGCGAATACGCGAGCGTCAAGGAATTCGTCGAGCGGCTGATCGGCGTGCCACAGGTAGTCGGCGAGCACGGCCATGCCCCATGCGCCGCCTTCGGCTGCAGTAGACATCACCTTGATCGGCGTATCGAATGCGGCTGCGAGGATCTTCTGGGCAACCTTCGGGGTGGTGAAGATGCCACCGTGGCCGACGAGGGAGTCAACGGCAACACCTTCGTCTTTGGTCATCACGTCCATGCCGATCTTCACCGGGGAGAAGGCGCTGAACAGCTGGGCGCGCATGAAGTTGCCGAGGCTCATGCGGGCTTCCGGACCGCGTGCGAACAGCGGACGGCCTTCGGGCAGTCCTGCAAGGAATTCGCCGGAGCGGAACGGGTAGTTGATGAGTCCGCCGCAGCTGGAATCGACGTCGTCTGCGATGGCGGCGCGGAACAGCGTGCCATACAGGGTGCCGGCGTCGACCGGAGTGCCGATCGCGGCTGCGAATTGACCGAACAGGCCAACCCATGCGTTGAGGTCGGACGTGAAGTTGTTGGCGTGGCTCATGCCTGCAAGATCGCCAGCCGGAGTGGTGACGAGGTCGACTTCCGGATGCAGGCGTTCCAGCTTGTGTTCGAGCACGACCATGGCGAAGATGGAGGTGCCGGCGGAAACGTTACCGGTACGCACACGCACGGAGTTGGTAGCCACCATGCCGGTGCCCGCGTCACCCTCCGGCGGGGCGAAGGTAATGCCCGGCTGCAGCGTGCCGGTCGGGTCGAGCAGCTTGGCGCCCTCCTCGGTCAGCGTTCCAGCAGGAGTGCCGGCGACCAGCGGCTCCGGCAGCAGGTCGGCGAGTTTCCACGGCTGGGCTGCGACTTCCGGAATCGCGTTGAACTTCTCGATGAATTCGGTTTCGTAGGTGTGCGTGGTCGGGTCGATCGGGAACATACCGGATGCGTCGCCAACGCCGAGCACCTTCTTGCCGGTGAGCTTCCAGTGCACGTAGCCGGCGAGGGTGGTGAAGAAATCGACCTTGCCAATGTGCTCTTCGTCGTTGAGCACGGCCTGGTACAGGTGTGCGATGGACCAGCGTTCCGGAATGTTGTACTGGAACAGTTCGGAAAGCTTCTCGTGCGCTTCGGAAGTGTTGGTGTTCTGCCAGGTGCGGAACGGCACCAGCAGTTCGCCGTTCTTATCGAAGGCGAGATAGCCATGCATCATGGCGGAGAAGCCGATGCGCCCCACGCGGGTGAGCTTTTCGCCGTAGGCGTTTTCGACATCTTCGGCGAGCGCCGCGTATGCGGTCTGCAGCCCGGTCCAGATTTCTTCCTGCGAATAGCTCCACAGGCCGTCTTCCAAGTGGCTGGCCCAGCCGTAGTCGCCGGCTGCGATGGTGGTGTACGTGTCGTCGATGAGCACGGCCTTGATTCGGGTGGAGCCGAATTCGATGCCCAGGCTCGTCTTGCCAGCGCGGATTTTCTCGGCGGTCAGCGCGATGCGATCGTCAAGTCCCTGCTCTTGCGCCATAGTTTCAAACTCCTTGCATCCGAGCGCTTCACAACCACATTGTCGACGGAATGTTAGCGCTCACTGTTAACGCTCACTATTCTAAACAGAAAGTGACGACTATACAAGTTCGACGTGTCACGCAATCGTCAACGTACTACCGGCAGATCGTCAGCCGATTTTCTTGATATACCGGCATTGCGAAATCCGGCAATCGCAGCACATGCGGCAAAAAGAGATACGAGAATCACAAGAAATACAAAAATCGCAGGAAATATTCAGCGACGGCTGGCGGTGCCCAAAGAAGTGCGGCCGATCACCTTCGCGGGAATCAGGCCGACGCCATGCTGCGACGAGGCGAACGAATTCTCATCGCCCTCCCCCAGCAAAAACAGCGTCTCACGCATGGCGGCAATGCCAAGCTGTTCAAAATCCGGGCGAACCGTGGTCAGCGGCGGGTACATGTTGTCCATGGCGGGCATGTCGTCGAAGCCGACCAAGCTCACATCCTGCGGAATGCGCATGCCATGTTCATGCAGCGCGCGAGCCACGCCAACAGCCTGGCTGTCGTTCGCACACACCATGCATGTCGGCAGATTTCCGCCGGTTCGACCGATGTTTTCGAGAATATGGTTCATCTTGCCATACGCTTCGGTCGATTCCCAGGTTTCGCATTGCACGGTGACGGAACTCACCGCATTGGCCGCGCACAGCTTATTCCACGCCATCAAACGCGTGGCGGCGTCACGCCATTCCTTCGGACCTGCGAAATAAAGCACGGAACGATGCCCATGCTCGGCCACCAAATGCATCACGTCGGCCATGGCAGCCCATTGGTCCACTCCCACTACGGATACTCGGCGACGGTCGGCCGGTTTCATCAAGCGCAAACCATCCTGCACGCTGATGCTGCCGTGCGTGGAGGTGACGATGACGCGCGGCTGCGTGATCTGCGCACGGCAGGCGGCGGAAAACATAACATCCGTCGGCGTGAGGAAAATGAACGCGTCCACGTTCATCTCATCGAACGTTGAGCACAATTCGTCGAATTCCGTCTGCGAGCAGAGCGCCTCGTGCACCATGCTCACCGACATGAACAGGCCATGCTGCCTCGCCATCGCCTCAATCGAGGAAATCGCGGAAATCGGACCATAAAAGCGTTGCCCGCCCGCAACCAAGCCGATGGTACGGGAGCGATGCGAAGCGAGGGCACGCGCGGAATTGCTGGGGCGGTATCCAAGCGCGTCGATGGCTTTCTGCACTTTTTCGCGGGTGGCATCAGACACGTCGGGGGAATGATTGATGACGCGCGACACCGTTTGATGGCTGACACCAGCCATTTTCGCCACTTCGAACATCGAGGGGCGTTTGTTTGCCGCATTGCGCTTGCCTGCCATGCTCCGTCGCCTTCCGCACACTACCGTTGGTACTTTCGACTATTCTACACGCAACTTCGGTTAGCGCTAACAGAGGCTATTTTGCAGCCATTTGAGCGAGTCGCGCGGCGAAATTCGGCCAGTCGGTACGCATGGCGGTCAACAGTTTACGATTGGGGACTTCCTCAATCGGCACCCATTCGATTTCCATGCTTTCGTCGTCGTTGGCCTTCGGCTCCACGCGGTGCCCCGGCTTTTCGAAAGCGAACACGGTGGTGTAGGCCCACGGGCCGTGGTCCTCGCAATACGAGCCGACCACGTCGATATCTTCCGGCGTGATGTTGGCTTCCTCGTACGATTCGCGCAGCGCGCCCTCAATCGGGCTTTCACCGTCGGCGGTGGCACCTCCTGGAATGCCCCATGTACCACCTTCCGCGCTCCACACCGCGCGATGCTGCATGACAACGTGCGTCACTTCGCCGGTCTGTTCGCTTCGGCGGGCCAGCAGCACGCCGGACGCGCCATTGGTGCCCCAATGCTTGCGGCCGCAATCGCAATCAATCCAACCATCACCCGGCTGATGCACGTTTTCCTTGGGAGGAAGCGGTTTTGCGGCACCGGTTCGCGAATCGTGTTCAACGTTCGGTTCTTGATCGGCTCGCGTCACATTCCACAGATCGGTCCATTCCACGCCAAGCTCGGCGGCCAAACGGCGCGCCAACGGAAGACTCAAGCCGATAATGCCGTGCGGATCGCCTTCGATGGAGTCGATGAACGCTCCACCGAAGCCTTCGAGCGTGAAGGAACCAGCCACTTCCAGCGGTTCTCCGGTGGCGATGTACCGTTCGATATCGGTGTCGGAATACTCGCAGAAATGCAGCGTGGCCCTGCTCGCGCCTCGCGCGATATGCCCGGTGGCGAAGTCGATCAGGCAATGGCCCGTCCACAATTCACCGGTGGCACCACGCATGGCACGCAGTCGTTCCCGAGCCACCTCAGCGCTATGCGGCTTGCCGTAACATTCGCCGTCAAGCAGGAACATGGAATCGCAGCCAAGAATCAGCGGACCGACTTTCGCACGGGTCAGGCTCGGCTTGCCATCAACGAAATCAGCAATCGATTCGGTGATCGTAGGAATGGTGACTCCCGAAAAATCGCGGGTCTTCACATCGGAAGCAGACTGCACTTCGTCCGCACGCAACGTAACACGATGATGTTCTAAAGATGCGGAATCTCCAGTATTTTCAGCATTATCCGAATGTTCGGAAGATTCGGCAACGGCTTTCAGCGGATATCCGATCACGCGATCGCCGTGCGCAGCCGCAGCGGTGGCGGCAACGTTCCGATACGCCTGATGCACGGCTTCGGCTTTGGCCGTAGCGAGAATCATCACCCGCTGTTCCACGCTCAGATCGCTTACGGCAACGCCCATGGCAGCCGCTTCGCGCTCAAGCGCTGCCGGCTCGTCCACGTTCGATACGCGAATCGTAGGGCAAATGCCCGCCGAGAAGAGCACGTCACGGCGGGGCTTGGATTTGGAAGCGAGAATCAGCGGAATGGAGTTGTTCATGCGCGTTCCACCTGCACACCCTTGGTGTCGACGCCCAAATGCAGCACACGCCAATGACCGGAAGCGAGCTCTTCGGAAACAAGCTGTTCCAACTGTTCGCGGGCGTCGCCGTGATGAAGCACCAGCACGCATGGGCCGGCACCGGAAACCATGGAAGCGAAACCATGGGAACGCAGCTTTTCGATCAGCGCCCACGACGGCTCCATCAAAGGAGCGCGATACGGCTGATGCAGACGATCCTGCGTGGCGGCGAACAGCAACGCGTTGACGTCCTGACGCTGACCAGTCGCCAGCATCGCAGGATTCATGGCGGCCGGCAGCAGGCTCACGCGAGACACATTGTGCACGGCATCCTTGAACGCCAGCTGGCCCGGCAGCGCCTGGCGTGCCTTTTCGGTGGACAGCTCATAATCCGGCACGAACACGGCGGCGGTCAGATCGTCGGCAACGCGATAGTTGATGGTATGGAAGCCCTTATGCAGCGGCTCGCCGCCCGGAATCGGCACGGAACCGACACCTTCGGGGGTTTCCATGTCCCAAGACATGGTGAGCCCGCCGTACACGGCCGGAGCCACGTTGTCCGGATGGCCTTCGATGGCCGCAGCAAGCTCAAACACGGCATCACGGTTGAGTTCGTCATCCTGCGCGAAGGCGGCCGCGGCTGCGATGCCCGCCACAATGGCCTCTGCGGAAGAGCCCATGCCTCGTGCCTGAGGAATGTTGTTGTGAGCCTGAAGAATGAAGCCCACACGGCCCAGACCAAAGGTCTGGCATGCGCGGCGGAACGTGGAAACCACCAAGTGGGTTTCGTCACGCGGGAGAGTATCGGCGCCTTCGCCTTCGATCATCACCTGAGCCGCAGTGTTCACCGGATCGGCGCTCAGCGTGAATTCAAGTTCGTCGTGGTAGTCCAGAGCAAGTCCGACCGTATCAAAGCCAGAGCCAAGATTGGCACTGGTAGCCGGAACACGCACGCGTACTTTACGAGTAACTGGAGTCATATCTCGTCGTCCTTCGTCACATCTTCTTTACAAGTCAAGCACCGTATACCCGAAAGGGTACAAGAGTCAAATTCAAACCCATAATCAACAGACAATTTAGTAGACAATCGGCACGCAATTGCCCAACGCAGCAGCCGGAATATGAACAAAGAGACGGCCGCCCAATCGCAACGATTTGAGCAGCCGTCTCATAACTGTTAGTTGAGCACGCGGAGGATGGAAGGCTCGCCAACCACGCAGTCGAGTGCGCACACGTCTTTCACGGTTTCACGCAGGGTAAGCTCGTCGGTCATGTGCGTGACAAGGCGCAGCTGCTGCAGTTCGCCGTCGTAACCCGGATCCTTCAGCGTGGGCTTGAGATCCTGGTTCACACCATTGATAGACACGCCATGCTCGGCGAACTTGGCCGCGATGGCCGCAAGCACGCCCGGATTGTCGTGAATCACGAAACGCACCGCGAACTCGGCCTTGGAAGCCTCGATCGGAGCCTTCTTCAAATCCTTATACAGCGGAATGGTCGGGCCAGTGCATCCCTGTGCGATGTGACGCGCCTCGGTCACCACATCGCCGACCACTGCAGAAGCGGTCGGAGCGCCGCCAGCGCCACGACCATAGAACATCAGATCGTCGGCCGCTTCGGCCTTCACAAACACCGCGTTAAAGGAACCATGCACGGAAGCCAGCGGATGCTCGTTGGAAATCAGCGCCGGATACACGCGGGCAGACACACCGGCCTCGCCATTCTCCACCACGGCCAGCAGCTTGATGACCTTGTTTTCGGCGGTTGCGGCAGCAATATCGTCGGCGGTGATCTTGGTGATGCCCTCAACAGACACATCGTCGATGGTCACGTTGGTGTGGAAGCCGAGCGTGGCCATGATGGCCGCCTTGTTGGCCGCATCGTAGCCTTCGATGTCCCCGGTCGGATCCGCTTCGGCGTATCCCTTGGCCTGAGCGTCCTTCAGCACGTCGTCGAAATCAAGACCCTTGGTGGTCATTTCGTCGAGAATGTAGTTCGTGGTGCCGTTGACGATGCCGAGCATGCTCGTCACCTTGTCTCCGACGAGGGATTCACGCAGTGGCTTGAGGAACGGAATAGCACCGCCCACGGAAGCCTCGAAGTAGATATCGACGCCCTTGGCTTCGGCGGCGGCATAGATTTCTGGACCATACTTGGCCAACAGTGCCTTGTTGGCGGTAACCACGGAAGCGCCGGATTCGATGGCCGCAAGCACGAACTTGCGGGCCACGCCGGTTCCGCCAATCAGTTCGACCACAATGTCGGCATTGGTGGCCACGCTCATGGTGTCGGTGGTCACCACGGACTTGTCGATCCACGGGAACGGGTCGGTTTCCGACGGATCAAGGCAGGCGACGCCGGTCAGTTCGATCGATCGTCCGATGCGTGCGGCAAGCTCATCCTTCTGCTCCACCAGCAGGCGTGCGGTCTGAGAGCCGACCGTGCCCGCGCCCAACAATCCAACGCGAATCGGCGCAACATCTTCCTGTGCCAAGGCATCCTCCCTTGAATGTGAAGTATTGGAGTAACCCTGCCTATTGTACGGTCCCGATATGACGTAAGACCGCGAAATCATACGAAAACGGACGGTTTCTGAGCTTTGACCCGAAAACCGTCCATGCTGCATCCATGTTGCGTCCGCAATTTGAGACGAATCGCTATTCGCTCACGTCCCAATCGAGCAGATCGTCGACCGTTTGACGGCGAATCATCACATGCGCATCTTGCTCGGATACGGCAACAACCGCAGGAATCAGCGCCTGATTGTAGTTGCTGGCCATTGTGCGACCGTATGCACCCGTAACAGGCACCGCAAGCACGTCGCCACGCTGAATGTCGGCAGGAAGACGCACCTCGTTGACGATGATATCGCCCGATTCGCAGTGCATGCCGACCACACGGCACAACTTGGTTTCGCTGGAACCCTCACGATTGGCGATTTTCGCAGTGTAATCCGATCCGTACAATGCCGGACGAATATTGTCGCTCATACCGCCGTCGACAGACACGTACACGCGTTCCGTAACCGGATTGCCAGCCTTGTCTTTCGCGGTTCCGGCAAGCTGAACCGGCTTGACCGTGCCTACGCGATACAAGGTGACGCCGGTCGGGGCGACCGTCCAACGGCCCGGTTCGAACGAAATGACCGGAGCGGGCATGCCAAGCGCACGGTTCACGGTGGTGACCGCATCGGCAAGGCGGGCAAGTTCCGTATCGAGATCCATGGAATCCTCGCCATCGGTGTAGGCCACGGAATAGCCGCCGCCCAAGTCAACCTCCGGCAGTGTGTATGCGTCGGTGGCGTAGAAGGTCTTGCGCAGCAGCATCATGCGCTTCGCGGCCTGGATAAAGGCGTCCGCATCGTGAATGTTCGATCCGATATGCGAATGCACGCCGACCAGTTCGAGCACGTCCTGATGGCGGTAGATCTCCTTCAATACGGCGAGCGCGGGGCCATCAGCCACCATGGTCATGGCTTCGGCGAGTTTGCGGTCGCCTTCGGAAACCTTCTCGTGGCTCATGTCGTACGGGTATTTGATGTCGTACTGCAGCTGGCGTTCTGCGCTTTCGCTTTCGCCTAGGCGTGCGTTCGACCCTGCGGGGGTCACGTCAGCCAAATCGTCGAGCACGTTCAGCTTGCTTGCATCGGCACCAACCGGCAGCAAGGCGACACCGAACTTCTGGTCCTCATGCGCGGTAGACACGAATTCGTGGCCGCCCGCATGAATGCCGGACGTAACACGCAACATCACGCGAGCGCGCTTACCGAGACGCTTGGCGATTTCGGCGATACGGGCCGGCTCGTTCGGCTCGTCCACCACGATTTTGGCGAAGCCTTCGGTAATGGCGAGTTCGATTTCCGCATCGGACTTGTTGTTGCCGTGCAGCACGAGCCGCCTTCCGGGAACGCCCGCGGCAAGCGCTATGCGCATCTCGCCCATGGTGCAGGTGTCAATCAGCATGCCGGATTCGGTGACGATGCGGCAGATTTCCTTGGAAAGCAGTGCTTTCCCGGCGAAACTGACGTGGGTTACGGTGTTGTTGAACGCATTTGCCGCGGACTTGACGAATTTAGTGGCACGGGCTCGCACGTCATCAGTGTCGATAACGTAGAGCGGCGAACCGAATTCGTTCAGTAGGCTTTCGGCAGTGCGGCCATGGAACGTGATTTCACCTTGTTCGTTCACGTCGGAGCCGGCCGACCAGATGGGGGTGACTGCCATGGCGATCACATCCGGTCTGGGGCTGCGACGCCAAGCAGGTCAAGACCTTCGGCGATAACCGTCTTGACTGCGTCATTGAGCTTCAAACGTGCAGCCGCACGAGCCGGTTCCGGAGCCTTGGCAATGCGCAGGGCTTCGGCCTGTTCGCCGCGAGCTTCCGGATCGGTGAGCTCCATAGGCACCACGCGTTCCACGTTGTACCACTTGTGGTAGGTGGCTGCAAGATCTTCCAAGTAGTGGGCCACACGATGCGGGGCGCGCAGGTCGCCGGCTTCGCGCAGCAGAGCCGGCCACTGGGCGAGCGCGGCAAGCACTTCGCCGTCGGCGGCGGTGTCGAGCAGACTCACGTCGGCACCCTCGTAGGTGATGTTTGCGGCGGCTGCGTTGCGGTCCACATTGCAGGAGCGGGCGTGCGCGTACTGCACGTAGTACACCGGATTCTCGTTGGAATGCGAAGCGAGCAGGTTCAGGTCGATATCGACCGGGGAATTGTAGTCGGTGCGTGCCAACGAATAACGAGAAGCATCCACGCCGATAGCGTCGGTCAGATCGTCGATGGTCACCACATTGCCGGCGCGCTTCGACATGCGCACTGCCTTGCCGTCCTTCAGCACATTGACGAGCTGGCCGATAAGAATCTGCATGTTTTCGCCAGGTTCGTCGCCGAATGCGGCGCACATGGCCATCATGCGGCCGATATAGCCGTGATGGTCGGCACCCAGCATGTAAATGGCGATGTCCGCCGGATCGTTGTCACGATGGCGCTTGTTGCGATAGTAAGCAATATCAGCTGCGAAATACGCGTAGTTGCCGTCGGACTTGATGATCACACGATCCTTGTCGTCACCATGCTTGGTGGATTCGAACCAGGTTGCGCCATCCTTTTCGTAAATGTCGCCGCGTTCACGCAGATCGGCGATCGCCTTGTCGACTTCGCCATCGGAATACAGGCTGTTCTCATGGAACCACACGTCGAAGTTCACACGGAAATCCTTCATGGATTTGCGGATTTCGTCGAACATCATCGGCACTGCACGCTTGCGGAATTCCTCACGCTGTTCGGAATCGCCCTCACCCAACGGATTGCCATCGTTGTCAACGCCACCGTCGACACGCGGCAGATCGAGAATCGCAACACCGTCGGCATTTGCCTCATCGATGACGCGACGCGCGATCTCATCGATATAAGCACCCTTGTAACCGTCGATCGGGGTTTCCTCACCGTGAGCGGCCGCAACCAGCGACTTGGCGAAGCGGTTGATCTGCTCGCCGTGATCGTTGAAATAGTATTCGCGCACCACCTTGGCACCGTTCGCCTCAAGCACGCGGGCCATGGAATCTCCGACCGCGGCCCAACGGGTGCCGCCGATATGGATTGGACCGGTCGGATTGGCGGACACGAATTCAAGATTCAGGGTCTTGCCGGAAAGATGGTCGTTCTTGCCGTAGTTCGCTCCCTCGCCAAGCACAGTGTCAACCACGGCTGCGGCGGACGCGGAATCAAGCACAATGTTGATGAAGCCGGGGCCGGCCACTTCCACGGACTTGATGCCATCGGCATTGGCGAGTTCCGCAGCGAACAGTTCGGCGAAATCGTGAGGCTTCATGCCGGCCTTCTTAGCCAGCTGCATGGCCGCGTTCGACGCCCAATCGCCGTGCGCACGGTCCTTCGGACGCATGACGGCGAATTTGGCCTGCGGAGGGATGAGATCGGTGGTCAGGGTGCCTGCCTTGCCTTCGTTCACAAGGTTGTTGGCAATATTGAAAATCAGTTCACTAAGCGCTTCTGGACTCATTCCTCCAAGTCTACCGATTATGCAGACAGAATCAGCCTTGCGTATCGCCCCGCGTATCATCCTGCAGTTCGCCATGCTTTCTGCGCCAAGCCACCGAAGCGTAATAGCCGATATAGCAGATCGCAACGAACGGAATCATATACAGCAATGTGGAGCGCTGCGACGGATCGCAAATCACCAAAACCAATGCGCCAATGCACATCACAATCGCAGCGATCGGCACGAACGGAAAACCGGGGGCACGATACTTCAAATCGTCAACCGAATGGCCTTGAGCAAGCCACTGCTTGCGGAAACGCAAGTGGCAGACGGAAACCGACGCCCACACCACCAGCGTGGCCAAGCCGGAAACCGCAACCAACGCCAAATACACCGTCGAGGCGGCAACCACGGAAGACAGCAACGCCAACAGCGATCCGGCCATACTGAAAAACACCGCGAACACGGGCACACCATGGAAATTCGTCTTGCCGAGCGCGCGCGGAATCATACCTTCCTGCGCAAGCGACCAAACCATACGCGAGCACACATACAAGCCGGAATTCGCAGCGGACAGCACCGCCGTCAACACCACGAAATTCATCACATCGCCGGCAAACGGCATGCCGATCGACTGGAACACGAGCACAAACGGACTCGTGTCAACACCCGACTGATGCCACGGAATCAGCGCGGACATCACCGCGATCGAACCGATGAAGAAAATCGCAAGACGCAACACCGTGGTATGCACGGCCTTCGGAATCGCCTGCGCCGGATCCTTCGTCTCCCCCGCCGCAACACCAACGACCTCAGTGCCGGAAAACGCGAACACCACCGTCAGCAGCGTCGAAAAAATCGGCAGCACACCATTCGGGAGCCAGCCATCATTATAGAAATTCTCAAACAGCGGAGCATGATCGTAACCGGCAATCGGAATCGCACCAAACATGGCAAGCAAGCCGACCACAATGAACGCGATAATCGCGAACACCTTGATGGATGCGAACCAGAATTCCGATTCGCCATACAGTCGCACCGACAGAATATTGAGCATGAACACCACCGCAATGAACGCGGCGGACCAAATCCACGCGGGCGAATCAGGAAACCAACGTTGCATCAGCAGACCGGCGGCCGTGAATTCCGAAGCGAGCGCCACCGCCCAATTCAGCCAATACAGCACGGCGATGGTGAACGCAGTGCCGGGGCCGATGAAACGCTTCGCATACAGGTGGAAGCTGCCGGCATACGGCATGGCCACCGACAGTTCGCCGAGGCTGAGCATCACAAAATACACAAGCATGGATCCGATGCCATACGCGATGATCGCGCCAAGAGGGCCGGCTTGGTGAATCGTGTAGCCGGAGCTGAGAAACAAGCCAGTGCCGATCACGCCACCCAGCGAAATCATGGTCAGATGGCGGGTTTCCATCTTACGTTCAAGACCGCCCTGCTCGGCTTCAGCGGATTCAGCGGCGTCAGTGTCTGCAGTGGATGCGTTGACTTGCGATTCGGCCATGCGCGACTGCTCCTTCATATTTGGATGGGCGCGTTCTTGCGTTTGCATGCGTTTGCACAATACCCAATCGCATTACTATACGGAAATCGATGGAATCATGTTGCCTGCTGTTCACTTTTAGCGGCAATCCTGAGGTTGCATAAACAAAACAGGCTCGCATGCAGCGTAAGAAACCGCATACGAGCCTAAAAAAGGATTTTCTGGAGATTTGCAATCAGCGCACTGAAATCAGAGCACAGCGATGGCGTCGATCTCGACGAGAGCGCCCTTCGGAATGTTGTTGCCGCCGAACGCGACGCGGGCCGGCTTCACGGAGCCGATGAAGGTCTGCGCATACACGTCGTCGATCTCGTGGAAGTCTTCGACGTTCTTCATGTAGATGGTGGCGCGGCAGACGTGTTCGATGCCGGTGCCTGCTGCGTCAAGAATATGCTTGATGTTCTTCAGTGCCTGGGCTGCCTGCTCGCCGGCGGTTTCGCCAGCCAGTTCGCCGGTGGCCGGGTCGATGCCCAGCTGGCCGGAGACGAACACGAAACCGTTGGCCTTCACAGCCTGGCTGTAAGCGCCCAGAGCCGCCGGGGCTTCAGAAGTCGCAACCTCTTCCATCTTCTCGCTCATAATGTTTCTCCTTTGAAGAATGTGTTATGCATGTTGCTTGCGTTCAGGCCGCGGCAAACCACGACAACGCAATCTCAAGCAATCACTGTACCCATGGAATCGACACGCATTGTCCCATGTTCCAAATACCGGCTCCGCGCCCCGGCTCTTCACTTGTCTTTGTGGTGGGCTTGATGGGGATCGAACCCACGACCTTCTGTTCCGGAGACAGACGCTCTATCCACTGAGCTACAAACCCGTGCGTCAACCTACTTTACACTGCCTTGAGATGAAAGCGACACTTTTTACGGAAAAACGATCTTCGAATCTCGGATCATTATTGCAAAAACATAGCTACGGCGGGTCTTTCGACAGCACACCCAACCCTAGAGGGGAAATAACGGGCATAGAACGGGGAAGGAACGAGAGATAGCGTGCGCCACAACGAAATTTGTAGCAACATAACACCATTTGAAGCGTCTTTTCCACTAGACTGAGAATATGGTTGAGGATTCAGGCAAAAATATAGGCGATTTCGAATACACGCGCCGTTTTTTCTGCCGTGCCCTGCCGACGCAGTTGGATGATAACGACAGTCCGACGCTGATCATACAAAGTTATTACGTGCATCAGGATAATTACGCGCTGCGCGTGCGATTGAAAACAAAGTCCGTTCGCATCGCCATGACTCCGGACCTCGACCCGCTGGCCGTGCTCGAAAAGTATCGCGACGAATTCCGGCTTGGATCAGTCACCGTGAAAGGGCCGTCCGTGGGAGGCACGCGATATGAGGCGAGCCGCGATTTGGATTCGCGCATCGCGGGGGAGCTCATCAAACGCGGCGGACACGTGACCATCAAAAACCGTTTCACCGACTGGATCGATGAGGACGGCTGGAACATCGACGTGTTCGGAGGCACCAACGCTCCCCTGATCATTGCGGAAGCGGAACGCATCGGGCCAGTCACCAATCTGGTGATCCCGAAATTCTGCACCACCGAAATCACCGACCAATCGCGGTTCAGCAATGAAGGGCTTGCAGCGAATCCATATTCACGATGGAAATCCGAATTCGAAGACGAACTGGAAGCAGACGGACCGCAATTCCTCGACTATTTCGGCACCAATCGTATGGAATAAGTTTTTTTTAAAAAAAAACAACCGTAGGCCGTAAAGAACGATGTAGTTGCGCAGCCTACGGTTGAGCGGTACCTAAAACGGTACCTAAGTCAATAAACGAATCAGTACATGAGCGTGGCGAGGCGACGGCGGGCACGCTTCAAACGCTCGTCGGTCGGCTCAGGAATCGTGAAATATTCCAGCAGACGCTTGCGCACCGGTTCAATATCGGCCTTATGGCCGGCCGCAACGAAATCCAGCAAACGATCGAACGCATCCTGAATCTGACCGCCAATCATATCAATGTCGGCGACGGCAAGCTGCGCTTCAACATCATCGGGATTGTCGGCAGCGGCGGCACGCACCTCACGCACGTTCGCATTGGCGGAACGGGCCAACAGCAACGCCTTCGCACGCTCGCAGGCGGCACGCGCATCGTTCGGATCGGCTTCAAGCACCTTCTCGTACGCGGCTGCGGCACCAGCGTAATCGCCCTGCTGAGCCAGCATATACGCCTCCTGATGCTCCGGAGGCACCTGCTCCTGGGCGCTGGCCGCCGAAGCGGAATTCGCCGCATCGGAATCAGGATCGCCCGAATACGGCGCGGAACCGGTCACACCGGCCTGCTGCGCGGCTGCAACCAGATTCGGAATCACCGTATCCACGATCTGCTGCATTTCCTCGGCAGACGGCAAGCCCTGCAGAATCGGCATCGGGCGGCCGTTGATCAACGCGAACAACGCGGGCGCACCCTGCACCTGGAACGCCTGCGCGATCGACGGGTTCGACGCAATATCGATACGAGACAGCTGAATCTGGCCGTTCAACTGGTTCACGGCATTGCCCAGCTGGCGTGCCATATCGAACAGGCGGTCATCGGTCGGCACCCACAGCAGCAACAGGATCGGGAACGTGGCCGACGTCTGCACCATGGCCTGGAACGTGTTCTCCGTGGTGTCGATCACATAACCGCCAGCGGCCGGAGCACCACCAGCCTGCCCCGGTTCGGCCTTCACCTGATGCTTCAACGCCTCAAGATCGACGGCTCCCGCCAAGGAAACTCCCGGATTAAACGGCCTTTGACCTGCCATGCTTGCCTCCTAAATATCAACAATCAACAACATTAAGCGCCCAGCGCAGCACACATTGCAAACGTTCGCCCCAAGCTTATGCACAATCGCGCAACCGCCACGATTACAGCGCCTCAACCTTGACCGGCTGACGTTCGGAACCGACTGCAGTGATCTTCTCGCCGGAATTCGCCGGAGGCACATACAGCGCGACCACATTCACATACGTGGTCTTCATGGTGCTGGTGGCCTGACCGTCGCCAAACAGCGCTTTTTCCGCATCAGAAGCAGGCTGCGATTCACGGCCGGCGCCAGCGGAACGCGTCCATTCGGAATTGATCTGCGCCACCACCAGATCGCCGCCATCCGCGGAACGCATAACGCTGATGGCACCGTCAACCGGCGTGAACACCTGCTGCTGCGACCCCTCGTTCAACTCCATGGCCTTCTGCACCTGTTCGGTCAGATCGGCAAGCTTCGTACGCAAATCGTCGTCGGCGAACTTCTGCGCATACTGGCTGGACGCACCATTCTGCAACACGTCGGCATACGCGGCGACCGCATCCTTCGGAGTCATGACCAGACCGGTGTCTTTTTCCGTTCCCTGCGCGCTACCGGTTTTGGAAATCTCGAAACTCGGCATCTTCACGCCCGAGAACAGTCGTGCCACACCCCACAACTTGTAGTTCTGACGTGCGGAATCCTGGCGGAACACCAGCAGACGCTTGGACTGCTGGTCATCCGTGGTGGAAGTGATGGAGAACACCGAACGCGGCCATCCACTGTCCGTGGAGATCACGGCCTGCGCAAGATCAGTTGGAATCGTGGTCTTTCGGTCAAGATTGCCCGTGACCTGCGCCACATGAAGTTCGCTAGTGCGAATCTCAAGTTCCGGCCCCTCCAAAATCGAACCGAGGGTGTCGATATTGCGATCGTTATTGCACTGGTCAAGCGTTTTGAGAATATTCGTACGGATGGTTTTCTCCTGCTTGGCGGTCAGATTCGGCGCATCTTGACGTTGCGTGGTTTTCGGCTGCGGCAGCTGCCCCTCGCATCCGCACATGCCAACGACCATTCCCAATGCGAGCACGGCCGCCGCGATTACGTTGAAACGCTTCTTCATCACTTGGCCTCCTCGTTGTCGGATTCGTCTGTTTCGTTGTTTTCGGATGTTTCGTTGGATTCGACCGGCTCGGCCGTTCCGGCCGTTTCGTTGACTTCGTTGGACACGTTAATTTCGCCGGATACCGCGAATTCTGAAGATCCCGAGGACGCTACGGACGCACTGCTTTCCTCTTGTGCGAGACGTGCGAAATATGCGGCAAGCTCGTCTGGCGAGATCACGGAAGTCTGTTCGAAATCGTCGTTTTCTTCAACACCATCAGCGGCAGCGTTCTGCTGATCGGCAACGAGATTGCGCGCGCCGGGATCGACAATCGTAGGCTGCGCAACTTCGTTTTGGCTATTTTCCGAACCACTCGCGCGATGCCCAGCATGACGGCGACGCTTACGCTTCGGCCCGCTCTTATCACTACGGGCGGCACTCGCTTCGGCGTTCTTCACCCATGCGGCAACCTCGTCATCGTCACCCTGCGTGGAACCGATGCCGTCAACCATGGCAAACGCGCGCTTATTGCGACGCTTATGCGGAGGCATGGCGAACACGGAAGCCGAAAGTACCGCAAGTATTGCCAGCAATCCGCCGGAAAGATAGAACGGCATGGCGAAATTCAGCAGCGAACGACGGGTCCAGTCAAGCACGACCGAGCCTCCCTTGCGATCGCCGTAATCGATGATCGCAACGGAATCCTCGGCATTATTCGTATTAGCACCCTTGAACTGCATGTTAACGGAACCGGCATTGCATTTGACGGTGCGCCACATGTCGGAATCCTGGAACGCGACCTGACCTTCGGAATTATCGGCGGTGCCCTGAGCCGTGGCGTTCAGCGTGGACAGGGTGGACCAGTCGGACAGTCCGGTAACGCGCGTGTATTTGGATCCCGCGATCCATCCGGCGACATCGCGGGCAGAACCGATGGCGATGCAAACGTTCGCGGATTTGTCGCGCGACTTCGCCGAAATGGTGACGCGATCGTCAACCAATTGCAGCACATTCGGATCGGTGACCACATACTGTGATCCCGTGACCGAGGCGGACGCCGTGACCTGTGCCGAGGGCTTCCAAATCGTCGCGTTCAAGACGCCAAGCACGATGCAAGCAATGGCAAGCAAGCCGAAAATAGGCGTGACAATGCCGCGCATAATCTTAGCGTGTCGCGTAGGACCCGCCTTGGACTGCGGCTTTTCCTGTTCTTCCTGCAATAAAGTCATAGCATTCTCTATTCTACATTGCCCCTCTGCAAAAGCCTGAAAAAACTATGAAAATCAATGATTGACGCTAAGGTTGAGCCTATGCGCAAATCTACTCTTTTCAAAGCCGTCGCAGCCGCTTGCACAACGATCATGTGCCTGGGTTTCGCAGCATGCGGAAGTTCCGACACGAAGTCTGGTTCCTCCTCCGATTCATCTTCGTCTTCTTCTGATTCCTCGTCGAAGATGAATCAGATCGCCGGTGTGACCGCCACAGGTGAGCCCGGTGAGAAGCCGACCGTCTCCTTCAAAACCCCTATGACAGTGGAAGACAATAGCTACGTCGTACTGCAGAAAGGCAACGGCGACCAGATCGAAGACGGCGACCGCATATGCACGCAGGGCATCGCCATCAATGTCAAAGATGGTTCCGAACTCATGAGCACCTGGGAGAAAAACACCCCCGATTGCTCTACGGTGGTCACATCCGACACAAGTCAGATGACTGAGGATTATTACAACATTTTCAAGGATCAGAAGCTTAACGCCACGCTTGCGTTCGGTGTGAACGATTCGAATTCCGCTGGCACCTCCTATTTGATGGTGCTCACGATCGTGTCGAAGTCGAAGGATCTGACGAAGGCAACGGGCACGAAGGTGCTTGACGTTCCTGCCGATCTGCCGAAGGTGACGCTTGCGAAGGATGGCAAGCCGTCGATCGACATGAACGGTTACAAGGGTTCCGACACGTTGGTTTCGCAGGATTTGATCAAGGGCGAAGGCGCCGAGGTCAAGGATACGCAGACCGTGATCGCGCACTATACCGGCTGGCTGCTTGACGGCACACAGTTCGATTCCTCGTGGGATCGCGGTGCTTCGTCGAGCTTCTCGCTTGATGAGGTGATCACCGGTTGGAAGCAGGGCTTGGCAGGGCATACCGTCGGCTCGCAGGTGCTGCTGGTCGTACCGCCGGACCTTGGCTATGGAGACAAGGATTCCGGTAAGATTCCAGCGAACTCCACGTTGGTCTTCGTAGTCGACATCCTCGCCGCCTACTGATCTACATCACGATTCGCTTATAAAAAACTCCCTGCATAACAACAGGGAGTTTTTTATAAGCTAGAAGAGTCGTAGGGAGTCGTCTTCGGCACCCTTCATTTCATCATAGTCGAGGATCAGGCAGTCGAAACCCCGGTCTTGGGCGAGCACGCGAGCTTGCGGGGTGATGGTCTGCGCAGCGAAGATGCCACGTACGGGGGTCAGTAGCGGGTCGCGGTTGAGCAGTTCGCAGTAGCGGGTAAGTTGTTCCACGCCATCGATGCCGCCGTTACGTTTGATTTCGATGGCAACATGCTTGCCACTGCCGTCGATGGCCATAATGTCGACCGGTCCGATGGCGGTCGGGTATTCGCGGCGCACCAATGTCGCACCTTCCCCGATGCGTTCGATCTGTTCGGCCAGATACTTCTGCAGATGGTCTTCGACACCGTCTTTGATCAGCCCCGGATCTTCGCCCAAATCGTACGTTTCGTCGGAATAAATATGCTGCAATGTCACTTCGAGCACGTCTTTGGATTTATCTGCCGAAGCACGAATGACTTTCTGCGGAACCTCCGTAGTCACGTCGTCGTCGGCATGTTCCGGAGTGATGTCTTTGATGGTGCAGGGCGCCGCCATCCAGTTGAGTGGCTTGTATGAACCAAGTTCGGAGAAAATCAGCAGACTGTTATCGGCTTTGATAAGCAACACACGCTTGGCGAGCGGCAAGGACGCATTCAAACGCCCGGAATATTCGGCAGAGCAATCAGCAACAATAATTCGCACGAGGCACTACCCTACCATGATTGTCGTAAGCCATGAATCCCACGATATGTACAATCCTATTTTTGTTTTGATTAATCCTTTTTTTTTAAAAAAAACGGTCCGTCTGCTACAACTACAGAACCGCAATCATATGCAATTGCTGCAATCGCAACAGACGGACCGTCAGAAGTATGCTACCGAGTGCTACTCGGCCATCTTGACGTCACGTCCACGCTCAACCGCAACGGTGAGCTTGTTCGAATCGAAGGAGATGAAACCGTCGGTCACTTCGAAGGAGCGACGGCTGCCATCCGGATCCACCACAACGATGGTTCCTTCCTTGATTACGGTCAATACAGGCTCGTGGTTGGGCAGGATGCCCATTCCGCCTTCAGAGGCAGGAATGGTGACGGACTTCGCCGTACCGTGCCACACGGGGTGGTCGGCGGCGACGATGTTCACCTGCATTGTCAATCCGGCCATCACGCACCGTATTCCTTCTGCATGTCGTGCCACTTCTTCTCGAGATCGTCGATGCCGCCGATACCGGAGAATGCCTGCTCCGGAACGTCGTCGTACACGCCGTCGCAAATGCGGGTGAACGCTTCGATGGTCTCATCGGCCGGCACGTAGGAACCCGGACGACCGGTGAACTTTTCAGCGACATAGAAGTTCTGGCCGAGGAACTGCTCGATCTTACGAGCGCGGTTCACGGTGGTCTTGTCTTCTTCGCCGAGTTCGTCGATACCGATCAGGGCGATGATGTCCTGCAGCTCCTTGTTACGCTGCAGAATCGCCTTGACGCGGTTCGCGCAATCGTAGTGAGCCTGGCCCACGTAACGCGGATCAAGGATTCGCGAGGTGGAGCTCAGCGGGTCCACTGCCGGATAGATACCCTTGGAAGCGATGTCACGGGAAAGCTCGGTGGTTGCATCCAAGTGGGCGAAGGTCGTTGCAGGAGCCGGGTCGGTGTAATCATCGGCCGGCACGTAGATGGCCTGCAGCGAGGTGATGGAGTGACCGCGGGTCGAAGTGATTCGCTCCTGCAGGGCACCCATTTCGTCAGCCAGGTTCGGCTGGTAGCCCACTGCGGATGGCATACGGCCGAGCAGGGTGGACACCTCGGAACCAGCCTGGGTGAAACGGAAGATGTTATCGATGAACAGCAGCACGTCCTGATTTTGCACGTCACGGAAGTACTCTGCCATGGTCAGTGCGGTCAGCGGCACGCGCAGACGGGTACCCGGCTGCTCATCCATCTGGCCGAAGACCAGTGCGGTCTTCTCAAGAACGCCAGCCTCATCCATCTCGCCGATCAGATCGTTACCCTCACGGGTACGCTCGCCGACGCCTGCAAACACGGACACACCGCCGTGGTTCTGGGCGACTCGCTGGATCATTTCCTGAATAAGCACGGTCTTGCCGACACCTGCGCCACCGAACAGACCGATCTTGCCGCCCTGCACGTACGGGGTCAGCAAATCGATGACCTTGATACCGGTTTCGAACATCTGGGTCTTGGATTCCAGCTGATCGAATGCCGGCGGGTTGCGGTGGATAGGCCAACGCTCGGTGACCGTGATGGTCTCGTCATCCTTCTTGTTGAGGATGTTGCCGGACACGTCGAACACGTGACCCTTGGTGACATCGCCAACAGGAACGGAGATCGGACCGCCGGTGTCGAGCACGGTGGCGCCACGAACGAGGCCGTCGGTCGGCTTCAGCGCCACGGTACGCACGGTGGAGTCGCCAAGGTGCTGTTCGACCTCAAGCGTGATCTTCTTCGTGGTTTCGCCCTCTTCGTTGGCGGTGTTGGTCAGTTCAACGGTAAGTGCGTTGTAAATGTCGGGCAGGTGGCCCACCGGGAATTCGACGTCGATAACCGAACCCTGGATACGCGTGACGCGTCCAGCGGTCGGCTCTGCAGCCGTCTCGGGAGCCGCTGTGGTCTGATTCTCAGCCATATGCGTTCCTACTCTTCCTTCTTATTCAGCGCGTCGGCGCTGCCGATGATTTCGGTAAGTTCCTGGGTAATCGAAGCCTGTCGCGAAGCGTTGAGCTTGCGGGTCAGGTCGTCGATCAGGCTGCGGGCGTTGTCTGTAGCCGTATGCATGGCGTTCTGTCGGCTTGCAGTCTCGGATGCCGCCGCGGTGAGCAGGCATTCATGAATACGGGACTGGATGTACTTCGGCAGAATCGCGTCAAGCACTTCGTCGACGCTCGGCTCGAACGCATAAAGCGGGGTCGCGGCATCGGCATCGGATTCGGGCACAGGGCCGGAGTCCTGCTGTTCCGGAAGCACGAGTTCAACGGGCAGCATACGCAGCACGCGCACCTTCTGAACGACCATATTCACGAATTCGGTGAACACAATGTAGAGTTCGGAAACTCCACCTTCGCTCGCCGGCTTCATGTAGGCGTCCATCAGTGCCTTCGAGATGGACTCTGCGACTTCCACGCCGGGCTGGTCAGTATCGCCTTCCCAAGTACCGGCAACATCACGATTGCGGTACTTGTAGTACGTCACACCGCGACGACCATACACATACAGTTCCGGCTGCTTGCCTGCCGCATCGAGGCGGGCCAGCAGCGATTCCGTTTCGCGGATGATCGAGGAGGTGTACGGACCCGCCATACCACGATCCGAGGTGAGGGCGAGGACAGCCACGCGAGGGTTGTCCTCGTCCTTCTTCACGATCGGATGGTCGATATGGGTGTGGGCCACCAGCGCTTGCACGGCGTCGAAAATCGCATCGGTATACGGCTTCGCGTTCAAGGCGACGTCACGTGCCTTGGCGATATGCGAAGACGCGATCATCTCCTGCGCGTTGAAGATTTTCTCCAACGACGCGGTGGAGGCGATCCTAGATTTCAATGCGAGTTGCGAGCCCATGGATCACTTCTCTCCTGCGACGATCTTTTCCTGCTCGACCGGGGTGGCGTTTTTGACGTCAGGCTTCTTCTCGACCAGCGGCTTGCCCGCGCTGGTCACGAAAGTCTCACGGAACGCTTCCACAGCCTTGTCGAGGGCAGCCTCGGTGTCGGCGGTGAAATCTTCGGTCTCGCGGATGGTCTTGAGAATATCGGTGTTGTGGTCCAGGTAGTCCAGCATGGCCTTCTCGAACGGCAGCACGTCGTTCAGCGGCAGATCATCCATCTTGCCATGGGTGCCGGCCCACACGGAGACGACTTCCTGTTCCATGGAATACGGGGAGAACTGCGGCTGCTTGAGCAGCTCGGTCAAGTGGGAACCACGGTTCAGCTGGGCCTTCGAAGCCGCATCCAGATCGGAAGCGAACATGGCGAAGGATTCCAGGGAACGGTACTGGGCCAAGGAGATCTTCAGCGTGCCGGAGACCTTCTTCAACGCCTTGGTCTGTGCCGCGCCACCAACTCGGGACACGGAGATGCCGACGTCGACAGCCGGACGCTGGTTCGCGTTGAACAGGTCGGACTGCAGGAAGATCTGACCGTCGGTGATGGAGATCACGTTGGTCGGAATGTATGCGGACACGTCGTTTGCCTTGGTTTCGACGATCGGCAGGCCGGTCATCGAACCGCCGCCGAGGTCATCGGAAACCTTGGCGCAGCGTTCGAGCAGACGGGAATGCAGGTAGAACACATCGCCCGGGTATGCCTCACGTCCCGGCGGGCGGCGCAGCAGCAGGGAGATCGAACGGTAGGCTTCAGCCTGCTTCGACAGATCGTCGAAGACGATGAGCACGTGCTTGCCGTTGTACATCCAGTGCTGTCCGATGGCGGAACCGGTGTACGGTGCGATGTACTTGAAGCCTGCGGAATCGGAAGCCGGGGAGGCCACGATAGTGGTGTACTCCATGGCGCCGGACTCTTCGAGGGACTGCTTCACCGATGCGATGGTGGAGCCCTTCTGGCCGATGGCCACGTAGATGCAGCGGACCTGCTTCTTCGGATCACCGGATTCCCAATTACGCTTCTGGTTGATGATCGTATCGATTGCGATAGCGGTCTTACCGGTCTGGCGGTCGCCAATGATGAGCTGGCGCTGGCCACGGCCGATAGGCGTCATTGCGTCGATGGCCTTCAGACCGGTGGACATTGGCTCGTCAACCGGATGACGATGCATAACGTCAGGTGCCTGGGCCTCGAGAATACGACGGCCTTCGGTCTTGATCTCGCCAAGACCATCAATCGGGTTGCCTAGCGGGTCCACGACGCGGCCAAGGTAGCCGTCGCCGACGGGCACGGAGAGCACTTCGCCGGTACGACGCACTTCCTGGCCTTCCTCGATGCCTGCGAAGTCGCCGAGAATAACCACGCCGATCTCGCGGGCGTCAAGGTTGAACGCCAGGCCAAGTGTGCCGTCTTCGAAGGTCAGCAGCTCATTGGCCATGCAACCAGGCAGTCCCGTCACGTGCGCAATGCCGTCACCAGCAGTCGCGACATAACCGACTTCCTGGGTCGGGGTATCCGACGGCTTGTACGACTCGACGAACTCATCGAGCGCCTTGCGTATCGTGGTGGGATCAATGGTAAGTTCTGCCATGATCACTCCTTATTGTTGTTTATAAATTCAGTCAAGTCTTGTTTCAGGCTTGTTCACCGTGCGGCGAACCGTCAGGCGGTTGCCTTCACCGTGCGCTGAAGATGCTGCAGCTGTGCGACCACCGTGTTGTCGGTGACCTCGTCGCCCACCTGGATGCGCATGCCACCCATGACGGTCGGATCGACCACCGAGTTGATGTGCACCGGATGACCGGTCTTCGCCGAGTAAATGGCGATGAGCTTTTCCACCTGCTCCTTGCTCAACGGCGTTGCCGTGGTAACAGTGACCATCGATTCGCCCATGTGGCGGGAGAATTTGTTGATCAGCCACTGAATGGTCTGCAAGTAGCGGCGATTGCGCAGATTGCAGGTCGCGTGTTCGGCCAGACGCTTGGTCACCTTGGTGAAATCCGCGTCTCCAATCAGGCTGTACAGCAGCTTGACACGGGCTTCACTGGAAACGGTTGCGTCATACAGCTTGGCACGCACGACCGGAAGGTTGAGCAGTGCGGAATGCAACTCTGCGAGCTCGATGGAGACCTGCAAAGTCGTATTGGTGTAATCCGCGTAGTACATCATGCCATCAACGCCGAAATCCTCAACGGCATTGGCGATATCAGACACGCGGCTCCAACGGCGAGACACCAGATCGGACATGATCTCCATCACGAGCGGATGGGCCTGGTCTCCGATCAGAGTCTTGACTACCGCAACCTTGTCTTCGACTGGGCGCGACGGGTCGGTGAGGGCACGTTCAAGCTGGATATTGTGGTCAAGCGCGCTGGTGATCGTGAACAGTTCGTTCCCGATACGCCATGCGTCCTCACCGCTGTCACGCAGCTTGGGGGCCAGCGAGTCACGCGATACGCGGTCTGCGATACGCGATGCTTCTCCTCGCATTGGTCACCTCCCTTTCTTGAAGGTTTCGATCACTTCTTGTCGCTGTCCATGTCGGCGATCATCTGGTCGATCATCGACGACTGCACATCGTTATTCTCGAGCTTGCTACCCAGGATCTTGCCGGCCAGTGCCGTTGCCAGCACGCCGACTTCACCCTTGAGGCTCACCAGAGCCTGCTGCTGCTGCGATTCGATGGAACGCTGGGCGGTAGCGGTGATCTGCGCCGCATCGCTTTCGGCACGGGTACGTGCGTCCGCGATGATGTGCGATGCCTCCGTACGTGCGTCGTCACGGATCTTGGATGCCTCGACGCGCGCCTTGCTCAGCTGAGCCTCGTACTTCGCCTTGGCTTCATCGGCATCCTTCTGGGCCTGTTCGGCCTTGGCGATGCCACCTTCGATCTTGGCAGCGCGCTCATCGAACACGGCCTGGAACTTCGGCAGGAAGAACTTGTAGAAGAACACGGCGACGATGATCAGAATGACCAACGACCAGAAAATGTCGTAGCTTTTCGGAAGGAACAATTCCATTTCGCTAGCTGCGGTCACCATAGTGTCTTCCTCCTTTCATGTTCGTTTGCGTCTTCGGTGTTACCTTGAATCAAGTCTTACTTGATGAAGGCGAGCACGAAGCCGAGCAGTGCCAGCACCTCGACGAATGCCAGACCCAGGAACATGAGGGTCTGCAGACGGCTGCCGAGCTCAGGCTGGCGAGCGGTGCCTTCGATGGTCTTGCCGATCAGGATGCCCAGACCGATGCCAGGGCCGATGGCGGCGAGGCCGTAGCCAACGACGTTCAGGTTGCCGGCAACCTCAGCGAGGGTAACGATATCCATGATTGTTTCCTTTCTGGTTATTGCTTGACAAGAAGCAACAATTAAAAAGCCGGCGGTCAGTCGATCTCCGGATAGCTCATATTGATGTATGCGGTGGTCAGGATGGCGAAGATGTAAGCCTGCAGGCAAGCGACCAGCGCTTCGAACAGGAACATGAACATGCCAGCCGCGAAGGTGACGATGCCGAACGGCATGAACACCTTGTTCACCACATCAATGAGGAAGTACTGCGTGGCCGAAAGGCACAGCGCAAGAATCAAGTGGCCCGAAACCATGTTGGCGAACAGTCGGATCGTCAACGAGAACGGACGGATAATCAGCAGCTCAAGCAGCTGAATCGGGGACAGCAGAATGTAGATCGGAGCCGGAACACCCTTCGGGAAGATCTCATCCCTCAGGAAGTGGCCGAGGCCCTTTTCACGAATGCCTGCAATCCAGTATTGGCAGAAGCACCACATGGCGAATACCAACGGCAGCGTAATGGTTGCGCTTGCCGCGATATTGAAGCCTGGGATGATGCCACACAGATTGAAGACCAACAACGTGCAGAACACGGTGGTGATCATCGGCACATAACGCTTGCCGCGCAGCTCGCCCATCACCTGATAGACGATGTTGTCACGGACGAATTCGATCAACCATTCGACTGCTCCCTGCCAACGGCTGGGGATGAGCTTTGCACGGCTTGCCGTAATTCCGAGAACCAGCAACATGATGACGGTCGCAAGGATGCGAACGAGAATGATGCGGTTAATGGCGAACGGCGTGCCCTGAAAAACGAACGGATCGGGAAGGAAGTCATCGACACTGGGCATTTCGGGACCATCAGCGATGGTCAGCATGCCCTTCCCCAATGCACCAATCATTCACGCCTCCTGCTCTTGTGTCAGCTGTTAGTTTAACCCAACAACCGAGTCGAATGTGACGTTCTGGTTACTTAACCAAAGCGTACTTCGAAGTGCGCGTCGACGCGAACGGAGTCCCGTGCGACGCATTCGACTCCGAATGGCTGGATAGGATTATTAGCCCGTGTCTAGACAACATCCACACACTTGGGCTTTCCCATACTCCCATTTGGTTTTTCCCGGCGTTTCGCAGCAAGCCGGACTAACTAGACACAGCTTTGTGAATCGTCGGATAGCCGACGCAACCAATAGTTTGTTTTACGAAAACAGCATATTGATAAAACGTTTCACTAAGTGTATCACATATAACACAAGTGCTGCATATAAAGAAAGAGGGGCCGCATACGCAAGCCCCCACCAGTAAACAGCCGTAAATCACGCGCCAATCACGGCCGCACGTCAATCACATCAATATGCGGATCAATCCACAAATCAATCGTGAATCACGCCATAACCGTCACGCACGAACGGCGCAAACGCGTCGACACGCGGCGAACCCGGCTGATGGCGAATCGAACGATCCGTGCCAAGACGCTTCTGCGCACGAAGCTGCGGAACCTCGCTCAAATCGTATGGCGTGGTCTGATACACCCAATTCAGCCAATTGCGCCACAACAGATTGGCATGGGCGCGCCACGCGAACACCGGCTCCAACTGCGGATCATCATGCGGGAAATAGTTTTCGGGGAACGGCACATTCGTCATGCCCTTCTTCATATCACGCTCATACTCCTCGGCCAAGGTGTACTTGCCGTACTCCCAATGGCCAAGCGCGAACACTTCCGAAAAATCACGGGTGGCGATCAGCCCAGGACCGGACTTCGGACCCCACGTGAGCACCTGCAACTCCGGATTGCGCGCGATATCACCCTCGTCCACCCCCGCAAGGCGAGAATGCGGCTGCAGGCAAATCTCATCGAAGCCGTTCGTCAAAAAGCAGTATTCATCCTGCAAATACTGCGGAAACACACCGAAAATCTTCTCCGGAAGATTCTCTTTGCGCACGTTATAGCGATAATTGAGCGCACCCATCGCGCCCCAGCACAAATACATAGTGGAGAACACATGCGCGGAAGCCCAGTCAAGAATCTGCTTGAACTCATCCCAATAATCGACCTGTTCGAAATCAAGATGCTCAACAGGGGCACCCGTCACCACGAAGCCGTCGTAATAGTTGTCTTGGAACGCCTCAATGGTCTCATAGAACTTCACCAGATGGTCGGCGCTCACATGCGTACCCTCGTGCGTGGAGGTCTTCATGAAATCGATCTCCACCTGCAGCGGACTTTTCGAGATCAAACGCAGCAGCTGCGTTTCCGTCTCGATTTTCTTCGGCATGAGATTTAAGATCACCAGCTTGAGCGGACGCACGCGCTGGCGCTCCGCTTCAGGCTTTTCAAGCGCGAAAATACGCTCGGAGTCGAGAATGTCTCTGGCCGGAAGGCCGCTGGGGATCTTGATAGGCATGCTTCTATTATGGTGCGGGCTCGGATATGGCGCACTTCCCTGCCCCCACGATCAGCCGAAACCGTTATAGGAAAAATGAATAACGCGCTATTTGCAACGCGGTTTTGCATGGCCGGACTGATGCGACACGCCGATTTGACATATTTGGAAGTAATCGTAAAGTTAATAGAGCTGTCTTAAAGACAAGCCGACGCGGGGTGGAGCAGCTCGGTAGCTCGCTGGGCTCATAACCCAGAGGTCCATGGTTCAAATCCATGCCCCGCTACCAATGAAAGCTAGGAATTGCAACAATTCCTAGCTTTTTTGTTTTCCGTCAAATCTCACCAAAACCAATTTCTGGACAAAATCTGGACAAAATCCGACAAAAACCGGGTATATCAGCCGAGTTCATCAATCGCATGTGCCGAAAGTATGGAGAAAATGCGCCGGATCCGCCAATCGCATGTGCCGAAAGCGAAGATTGCCGCTCAAGGCTGAAATTCCAACGTTCTCCAAGGTTGCACGCGCTACGTTGACCTCGCCAACCACATATCACCAGATATAAGGAGAACAAGGCAATGCATTATATGAATCAAGCGAACGCGCACAACGCGACGCAGGACACCACAATGCAAGACAGCGCAACGCACGATACAGCAACAAAGGCAACGCAGGACACCGCGCCACTGAAAGGCATCACCGTGATTGACTGGACGCAGGTGCAGTCCGGCCCGTCGTGCACCCAGATGCTCGCATGGATGGGCGCCGACGTCATCAAGGTGGAGAAGGTGCAGGGCGGAGATCCGACACGTAATGAAATGAACGACGTGGATGGCTCGTACTCCCTGTACTTCCTTCAGCTCAATGCCAACAAGAAATCCATCACGCTGAACATGAGAGATCCGGAAGGCAAGAAAATCCTCGCCGAACTCCTGAAGAAAGCCGACGTGTTCGTAGAGAATATCGGCCCGGGAGACGTGGAAAAGCTTGGTTTCGGATGGAATGACGTACATGCGATCAATCCGCGTCTGATCATGGCGTCGCTGAAGGGCTTCAACAAGGGCAGCCGGTTCGAGCATGTCAAGGCGTTCGAGCCGGTCGCGCAGTCCGCGGGCGGTGCCGCTTCCACCACCGGCTGGTATGACGGCGAGCGCAATGTGCCCACGCAGTCCGGCGCCGCATTGGGCGATTCCAACAGCGGAATGCATCTGCTGATCGCCATTCTTTCGGCGCTGTTGCAGCGCGAGCATACCGGTGAGGGTTGCTATGTGTACCAGTCGATGCAGAATGCGGTGCTGAACTTGTGCCGTGTCAAGCTGCGCGACCAGTTGATTCTCGACCGTTTGGGCAAGCTTTCCTACTACGACTGCTACCCGAATTATGAGTGGGGCAAGCAAGGCAAAGCCATTCCGCGCGCAGCGAATGCGGAGGGTGGTTTGGTGCTTGGCTGGTGCTACCGCGCGAAAGGCTGGGAGCATGACCCGAACGCTTACGTATATATAGTGGTTCAACAGTCCAAGAAGGGCTTCGAGAATTTCTGCCATGCGATGGGATTCGAGGATTGGCTGACCGACCCGCGTTTCAATACCGCCAATGCGCGTGACGAGCATAAAACCGAGGTGTACCAGCGTGTTGAGGCGTACACCATGCAGTTCGACAAGTACACGCTGACCAAGGAATTGGGTGCGAAGGGCGTGCCGGTCGGCCCGGTGTTGGATTGGTATGAGTTGGAGAACGATCCTGATTTGAATGGGGATGGCACGATTGTGACCATTGACCAGCAGGATGCGCGCGGCGACTTCAAGACGATCGGCATGCCGTTTACGATGAGTAATTTCGTGCCGGATTACCAGCGTGCGCCCAAGCTGGGCGAGCATAACCGTGAGATTCTGCATGCGTTGGGATATGACGACGATCAGATCGCTTCGCTGCGTGATTCCGGTGTGATCGGCGGCAACGATGGTGTGCAGGCTGATTTGAAGTAACGCAAGTTAGCGCGCACTGGCGCACGAATAAGGGCGGATCACAAGATTCGCCCTTATTTGTTATGCGTCACACCCATTGCAGTCCACGCCCCGCACTTCCGCACACAATCACATGTCTTACGTCTTACGGTTTACCGTCACAAAAAGCGCATGCAGTAACGGAACGTTGGAATTTCAACGTTCCGTTATTATATGCGCTTCGTGAGCTATAGTGAGGATACTGAATCAGCCCACACAGAAGGGGACGAGCCAGATCCACAGCAGACAGGTGGCCGCGAATGCCACCGTGGCGACGGCCGTGGTCGAGGCGCCTTCTTTTACATAAATGTTGTAACGGCTGGAAATAATGATGCCTGAGAACGCCGGCGGCAACGCGACCGCCATCACCAGCATCGAAATCTTGTTCATGTCACCGCCCATGCCACACAACAGCGCCACGCCAAGGAACACTGCAGGCGTCAGAATCAGGCGGAAGAACGTGTTCCAGATGGTTTCCCAACCGAGCGAGAATTTCACCGTGGAAAGCGCGAGGCCCGCGGAAAGCACGGCCACACCGGAATTCGCTTTGGCGATCAGATCGAAGGTCGGCGCCACCTGGCTTGGCACATGAATGCCCACCAACACTAGGAAAATGGCCAATAACGACGCCCAGCAGATCGGTTGCTTCAGTGCGTCGAGCAACGCCTGCAGATTGCCGTTGCGGTTCTTTCCCGTATTCGACGTGCCATGCACCATAAGTTCGGCGGTTTTGTCGGTTGCGGCATCTCGCGCCGGGTCAAGCGTGATATCACCTTTTGCATTGGCCTTTGCATTGACCGCGTTTTCGGCCTGCACGCTAAGCTTCGCTCGGTCTTTGGCCTGGCCGAGGTTGATCAGATACATGCCGATCGGAATGGTCACCACGTTGACCACGATGGAAATAATGGCTATGACGAGATTCGTGCTGACGGTGTTGCCGTAAATCGGATCAAGCACAGCGAATCCAAGGAAACCAATCGTCGGAGATCCTGCGATCAGAGCACAGACGGCCGCCTCCTGAATGCTGCGGTGGAACAGCAACCGGCACAGGTAATAGCTCACCATAAACATGACGATGACGCCGATGAAACTGATGGCGGTCAATGTTGCGTCTTTCGCAAGCATTGCACGGGTCGATTTGATGATGGACACAAATAACGCCGCAGGAAGCGCGATATTCAACACAAGTTTATTAAGTCCCTGCCGCTGATCGTCATCAAAATAACTGAATTTTCCACAAATATACCCTAATGCCATAATGACAATAATTGGCACGATGTCGTCAACAAGTATGTTTATCACTGTCGTTCTTTCTTTATATTTTTTCCATCTGCAATCTTCTGCAATATTGTTTGATTGCTGATATTCCGGATATTGCAGATACGTTGATCGGATCATTGGTTTTCAGGCAGAAAAAGTGGGCGCACGCATTCCACCGTTCGCACGCCCACATGTCATACCGACAGCCGATGCGCTACATGCGAGCGCCGGTCGCGTAGTCGTACATGGTGACTTCGGAATCAACGAGGGCTCCGACCACCGGCTTCGGATTCAACGCTCCGATATTGCCGGATTCCTTGCCCGCATACTGCGCGATCTGCACATGCACGAAGCTTGGCTTGCCTGATTCGACCGCCTCGCCGACCATGCGTTCGACTTCTTCCGGAGTGGTGGCATAGTAACCTTTACCCCCGAACGCTTCGAGGACCTTCTCGTAATGCGCGTTGTAGGTAAGCGTCAGCGGCGACGGATCACCGTCCGCTCCAAGGTTTTCGAAGTCGCCGCGGTAGATACCGCCGTTGTTGAGCACCACGAAGGTGATGGGCAGCTGGTAGCGGCAGGCCACCTCCACTTCCATACCATCGAAGCCGAATGCGGAATCGCCGCCGATGTACAGCACTTTCTTGCCAGTGGAAAGCGCCGCGCCAATCGCATAGCCGGTGCCGCAGCCCATCACACCCCACGTGCCGCAGTCCAAACGATGGCGCGGTTCGAGCATGTCGATGATGTTGCGGCAATCATCGAGCGAATTGGCTCCCTCATTGGTGAGAATGAGATCTTCATGGTGTTTGTTATACACCTTTTTGATGGCTCCCAAGGCGTTGAAATGGCTCATGGGCAGCTGATCGGATTGTTCGCGGGTTTCAAATTTCGCCACGTTTTTCGCACTGGCTTCCTTCAGCATGTTCAGCCAGGTTTCGTCAGCTTTGAACGGGTATTCTTCCAGAGATCCGTTGAGCAGCGTCATGGCGGAACGAATATCCCCCACGATTGGTACGTCGATACTGCGCGTGTTTTCGATTTCTTCCGGATTGATGTCGATTTGGATGAATTTCACATGTTCATTCCACGTTTTGCCCTGGCCGAACGACAGCATCCAGTTGAGTCGCGCGCCGACCAGCAATACCACGTCGGCGTTGCGTAGCGCGGTGGAACGGCAGCTTGCCGTGCTGTGTGGGTCGGTATCGGGCACTACACCTTTGGCCATGGACATTGGCTGGAATGGAATATCCGTTTTCTTGACGAATTCGCGGATTTCCTCTTCGGCGCGGGCGATTGCGGCGCCTTTGCCGATCACCATGAGCGGACGTTCGGCCTGCTGCAGCAATGCGAGCGCCGCGTCGATGGATTCGCGTGCCGGCACCATGGCAGGGGCCGGGTCGGTTGCCGTCCACATCAGGCGGTCGGCTTCGCTTTGGCTCAGGGTCTGTGCCACGGTGTCATCGGGGAAATCGATGTACACCGCGCCTGGGCGTCCTGAAGAGGCGATATGCATGGCACGGGCCACCGCGAGCGGAATATCTTCGATGCGGTCGATGCGCAGCGAAGCCTTGCAGAACTGCTTGGCGTAGTTCATCTGGTCGAGGCCTTCGTATTCGCCTTCCTCAAGGTCGACCACATGGCGGGTTGAGGAGCCGCCGATCATGATGACCGGATAGCCGTTCACCGTGGCTTCCAGCAGTGCCGGTAGACCGTTAAGGAATCCCGGAGCAGATACCGTCAACGTGACAGCCGGCCGACCGGTGATGAATCCGTCGGCCGCGGCCGCGTTCACAGCGTCCTCCTCATGGCGCATGCCCACGAATCGCATACCCATGCCCTGCGCGATGCGCGCGAAATCGGTGACGGGAATGCCGACCACGCCATACATGTTTCGTATGCCGTTGGCCATCAGCACCCGCGCCAGATAATGCGGCGCATCGGTGACCTTCCGATCATCGGCTCCCTGCCGTTCGGCATCCGCACGCATGCTCGCGACCATCGTTTCATCTGCATGTTCTTCTGTCATCGCAACCTCCATTCGTATCGACGACGCCATGATTGTAGATACGTGAAAATGGGAGTTCGTCAGCAGAAAAATCTGTTCGTCTGCGGCTTAATTTCAACGTTTTCAGCATGATATAGCCGTATTCTCACGCACATGCGGAATATATTGCAGCTGAAATATCGCAACTCTCATCGAGAAGCATCACCTCCGCGAGACGACATCATCGCCGCATATCATCGTCGCCGTACCGCATACAGCATGAACGCCCCGCAGCACATCACGGCAGTCGCTAAACCCAACACCAGCCCCATCGGACTTCCTGTCTGCGGCATTTCCTGATCGGGGGCATAAAGGTTATCGACATTGAACGTCAGCAGGCTATCCTCACGTTCCACCACATCGTTCAGCACCATCATTTTCTGCGCGGTGACGGCCTCATCCAATCCCACGGACTGGTATCCGACCTTGATATTGACCTCGCCGGCACCCGTTGCATGCCAATACACGGTGGTTCCCTCCAGTTCGGCCCAGCCGACTGCCGTAGGCTCGTCGTCCTCGTCGAACACGGCCGGACCTTCGATCGTCGCCGTGAATACGCCCTCGATCGGCCGTCCACTCGAATCCAGCAACTGCACGAACAGGCTTCCGGACCGCAATCCCTGCCGATCATCGCGCGTCACCCTCGAAGAAACCGGCAGCTTGTTCGCGGCCTCCTCCCAAAGCTCGTTGACCTTGCTTTCCAGCCCGTCCATCACCGAGAAGAGGTATTGCTCATGCCTGATCCATACCTTTTGGTCGTCATAGTTGCGGTGCACCAGCACGCCGATCGCCGCATACGTGAGCACCGGTTCCCCATCATGTTGATATTCGGACAGCAGCCATGCGAGACGCCGCGCCGCTTCCGTATTTTCCACGGTGGTGGTTTCGGTGACCTTATAGTCGGTCATGCTTTCGATTTGCCGGCAATAATAGAATTTGCCCGATCTCGATTCCGCGTTCACCCCGATCACATACGGTTTTCCATCGAGAAAATAGTTGTAATGCTTGCCATTCGCACGCAGCAGCTGTTCAGCCGCCAGTGCGGCCGGGCAGGTCATTCCCACGATTATGATGCAGGCCGCCAATACCGCGGCCAGAATCGCAAGCGTATGTCGTTTCATCGCATTCATCGCATCGTCCTTTCGATATGCACGTCGTTGTTGTCGTAATTCAACAGGCTTGCATACTTGCGATTGCCACATGGCCTTTTTCAAGGGTTGTGGTCGGAGGACGTTCTTTTTGCCGTTTTTGTGGACAACTTCGCTTGTCAGCAAACGTAACTTATCCACAAAAAACGTTTTACCAATCGTAGGTAAACAAGTTATCCACAAAGGGTGGAAAATCGCTGGTCGGAAGATAGTTCACCCAAATCCACCTTTTCTCCTCTATAATCGGCGGTATGGCAGAAGAAGATAAGAGCGCGGAACCGCGCACCACCGCAACCAAGCAACCAGCCATCAAGAAGACGACCGCCAAAAGCGCGGCCGCCAAAACGGCATCAGCAACGTCTCAGACGCCTAGCAAGCGCACCGCCGCAGCCAAAAAGCCCACGGCATCCACCGCTCGCAAGCGCACCACCAAAGCGAAGGCCGCCGCACCGCAAACGGTCGGCGAAGCTCCAGCCCCCGTCATCGAACGCACCAGCCCCGAACAGTTCGGACGCGTGAACGTTCTCGACATCACCCCGACCGCCGAGAATGGCCTGTTCCCGGCACGCGTGGAGCTCGGCGAAGCGTTCAACGTCACCGCCCAAGTGTTCATCGAAGGCCGTACCAAGGCAGGAGCGACCGTGTCCGTGCGTAACGCACGCGGCCGCGAGGTTGAACGTTTCGCCATGACCTGCACCAATCCGGGCCTCGACCGTTGGGAGGCCATGGTCAAGATCGGCGAACACAGCGATCTGAAGCCGTGGGATGCCGATTATGCCGCCGTCAAGCGTCAGCTGGGCGAATGGCAGATCGTGGTCGAAGGCTGGGAAGACACCTACCAGTCCTGGCTGCACGACGCCGCCATCAAGGTTGAAGTGAATGACGACGTGGAGAATGCGCTGGAATCCGGCGCACAGCTGCTCGCACGTTGGGCTGACACGAAGGATTCCAAGCTTTCCGCAGCCGACAAGAAGGTGCTGCGCGACGCATCCAAGACCATGGAAGACAAGTCGCTGAGCGCCGAAGAGCGTCTCGCCGCAGCCCAGAGCAGCGACATCGAGCAGCTGCACGAAACCAACCCGCTACGCGACGGCCTGTCCGAGTCGAATCCGCAGCGTTTCCGCGTGGAACGCCCGAAGTCCAGCTTCGCTTCCTGGTATCAGTTCTTCCCGCGTTCCGAAGGTGCCTACTACGGCGAAGACGGCAAGATCGTTCCCGGCAACCTCAAGACGTCGATCGCCGGCTTGGAACGTGCCGCAGCCGAAGGCTTCAACATTGTGTATTTGCCGCCGATCTTCCCGATTGGCGTGACCAACCGTAAGGGACGCAACAATTCCCTGGTAGCCGGCCCGAACGATCCGGGCTCCCCGTTCGGCATCGGCTCCGAACTGGGTGGCCACGACACCGTTGACCCGCAGCTTGGCACCATGGACGATTTCAAGGCATTCTGCGAGCGCGCCCACGAGCTGGGCTTGGAAATCGCGCTTGATTTCGCTCTGCAGTGCTCTCCCGACCACCCGTGGGTCAAGGCGCATCCGAACTGGTTCCGCACTAAGCCGGACGGCACCATCGCATTCGCCGAGAATCCGCCGAAAAAGTATCAGGATATTTACCCGATCGACTTCAATGCCGACATGGAAGGCATCGAAAAAGAAGTCGAACGCATTATGGATCTGTGGGTCAAGGCGGGTGTGACGGTCTTCCGCGTTGACAATCCTCACACCAAGCCGGTGCGTTTCTGGCAGGATGTGATCGCCGCCGTTACGAAGAAGCATCCGGAAGTACTGTTCCTCGCTGAGGCGTTCACCCGCCCGGGCATGATGCGCGCGCTGAGCTATGTGGGCTTCACGCAGTCGCACTGCTACTTCCCGTGGCGCAACACCAAAGAAGAGCTCGAAGAGTACTTCGAAGAGACCAACGGCGATGGCGGTTTCTACCAGCACAACACGTTCTGGCCTACCACTCCGGATATTCTCACCGCCTACGTGCGCGACAACGGCATCGCCGGTCACGCGGTGCGTGCGGTGCTCGCCGCTATGGGCAGCCCGAGCTGGGGTATTTACAACGGCTACGAGCTGATCGAAAACAAGCAGCGTCCGGGCTTCGAAGAGCAGATCGACAATGAGAAGTACGAAGTCAAGGTGCGCGATTGGGACAGCACCGAAAAGTACGGTATCGCCGAACTGCTGACCTCGCTCAACAAGATTCGTGACACTCACCCGGCATGCCGCAGCTACCACAATCTGCACATTCTGCCGAGCGACGATGCGGGCGTGATCGCATTCCTGCGCCAGACCCCGGCCGAGCTGACCGGCACCGGCAAGGCAGACACGGTGATTGTGATCGTGAACCTTGACGGCCACAACGCGCACCAGTCCATCGTGCATGTGGAGCTTGGCGACTTCGGTTTCGCCACCGACAAGCCGCTCAAGGTGCATGACGAGCTGACCGGCCGCGACTTCGAATGGGGTTACGACAACTACGTTTCACTCGCCCCATGGGCCGACGTGGCACACGTGCTCACCGTTGTCGAAGACTGATTTTCAATCGATCTGATTAATCTCAGTCAGCTCGACTAGGAATTCGTTTCGATTCATGCCACAATACCGGTTCCACTTCGGTGGAAAGCGGTATTGTGGTTACTGATAATGCAAACTGCCCAATCTCAAGGAGAAATGACATGGCAGAAACCTTCAACGTCGTGGTGGAAATTCCGCGCGGCTCCAAGAACAAGTACGAAGTGGATCACGAGACCGGCCGCGTGTTCCTGGACCGCACCCTGTTCACTTCCATGGGTTACCCGGATGACTACGGCTACATCGACGGTACTCTGGGCGAAGATGGCGATCCGCTCGACGCGCTCGTCATGATCCCGAACTCCGTGTTCCCGGGTTGCGTGGTGGAATGCCGCGCTGTTGGCCTGTACCACATGGTCGACGAGGCCGGTGGAGACGACAAGGTGCTGTGCGTGCCGGCTGACGTGCGTTTCGACGACATTAAGGACGTCGAAGACGTTTCCGAGTACCACAAGGCTGAAATCAAGCACTTCTTCGAGCAGTACAAGGCTCTGGAGCCGGGCAAGGAAGTGCTGCCGGGCGATTACTGGACCGGTGCCGCCAAGGCCGAGGAAGAAATCGTGGCCGCCCGCAAGCGCCTCGAAGAATCCGAGAAGTGATTTCCACGCCTTTCTAGATAGCTTTAGGTAGCAATCCAAGGAAAGCCCGTTGACGTACGCACTCGCACACGTCAACGGGCTTTTGCATACCTTCCAACGTCCAGATTCCGCCAGTCACTGGAAGAATCCTCCCGCAAACCAGCCCCTCAGCGGGCAAAAACCTCCACTCACTGGAACAATCACCCCACTAACACGGCTTCTAGCGGACAGATTCCCCAGTCACTGGAAGAAAATGCCCGCAAATCAACTTCTCAGCGGGCAGATTCCTCCACCGATTGGAGGAAAACGGACAAAACCATACCCTCCAAGTGTCCAGATTCCTCCAGCGAGTGGAAGAAACAGCCCGCAGACGGGATACACTCATACTGCACGCGCATATTCGCCGGGGCCGCTATAGTGGAACACGTAATTCACGGCATGCGAACAGTATTCGCAGAATTCAAAGCCCGCTGGCTGGCGCGGCAGTTCTATGTCGGTACCCCTAGGCGTAGGCGGACGTGAGACTCCGTCGAGGCCCATCCCGTGGGAAACCGGCGGGATGAACCTATATACCAGCTATGTTGATTCAAACATTACTTATTGCCGTTTCCGTATCGATGGACGCATTCGCCGTTTCCATCGGCAAAGGTCTCACCGTCAAAAAACTGCGTGACCTCGACGCGTTCAAAACCGCCCTCTGGTTCGGCGGATTTCAGGCGCTTTTCCCACTGCTCGGCTATTTCGCCGCCTCCACGTTCAGCAAATACGTGACCGCCGTCGACCATTGGATCATTTTCGGCCTGCTCGCCCTCATCGGCGGCAACATGGTGCGTGAAGCATTCGAAGAGGATGAAGAGAATGCCAAGGAAACCGCTGATTTCGATTGGAAGCACATGCTTCCGCTCGCCGTGGCCTGCAGCATCGACGCATTCGCCGTCGGCGTCAGTTTCGCATTCATGTCGTTGAACATTTGGATTTCAGTGATCATCATCGGCATCACCACCGGCCTGTTCTCCGCAGCAGGTCTGTATATCGGTCGCGCATTCGGCTCGCGCTGGCAGAAGCCCGCACAGATCGCAGGTGGCGTCGTGCTTATTCTGATCGGCGTGAAAGTATTGCTGGAACATCTCGGATTCCTCGCATAATAATCGCAAATCAGATATACAATAAATATACAAACTTACAGTAAAAGCCCGTAATCGGACATGATTATGGGCTTACATTACCGCTTACTGCAAATACTTGCGATATTTTCCTGCGCTTTCGCGTTTTCTCGCGATTGCAGGAATCACACTATTAGAACATGACGGTCGCGTACGATGCGATACCGACCACAATTCCGGAAATCATAACCGGCAGCAGCGCAATGCCGATCCACGGATTCTTGGATTGCGGATCGGGATCGGCATCACGATTCCACCAATACGAACACGCGTCAAGCGCGATAATCAGCAGTAACGCCACAATCACCGCAACAGCCCACGCCGTCGTCGAGCCATAATCGGTGGAAGCCGCGTTTTCGCCGGAACGAATCGGCAGCAGCGTCGATAGGAAGTACCAGCCCGCGCTGCCAATCATGGCAACGCCTTCCACAACATTGTGCGACAGCGAACGAATCAGATGCGTACGGTTCTCACGCGCCATCTGACGCCCGAACGAAACCACAATCAGCAGGATCAGCAGACCGCCGACGCCGGCGATCCAGCCTTCCTGCATCCAAAACGTGTCTTCGTCGCCCAAACCGGCAGGGAAAATCGCACGTCCGAGCATCATCGTCGTGGCACACACCACGGAAAGCAAGCCCGCAATCACGGAAATCGCATGCCCCGCAACACCATCGCGGAACGGGTTGAACACGGCAAGCAGCGCAATCATCGCCACGGAAGCCACAACCGTGAACGACACGATTGCGGGCTCTTCCGCATTCCCATAGGAAATGCCGGGAATCAGAGCAAGCACAACCAGCACCACATATGCGGCGATTTGGACGGCAAACACCTTGCCGAACGAGGCTTTCTGAGCCGACTTGACGGCAACTTTTTCAGAGGCGGTCATTTCGTCCCCTTTTCATGATTTTCCATAATGTGGTCATTACGTATGCGATACCATTAAATGTAGCCGTAAGTGTCCACATAGTTCAGATAAAATTAATGAAACGCCGACAACACACAACAAGAGTACAATCGCGGCAACGATACAAAACCAGTACAAGAGACAAAGGGAGCTAACGTGACGGATCTGACGCTTATGACGTTCGCTAGCGACCCAGCTACCGTGCTTCCTTCTCTGGCGCTGCTTTCCCACCGCGTACGCGTGCTGCCAATGGACGCGGCAAGTCTGGTGAAAATGCCGGAAAACACCATTCTTTTTCTGGATGCGCGAGATGATCTGGCCACGGCGAAAACATTGTGCCGCCTGATTCATGCATCCGGACTGTCCACGCCGATTGTGCTCATCCTCACCGAGGGTGGCTTCACCGTGGTCAATTCGCAGTGGGGCATCGCCGACGTGGTGGTGGCGTCCGCTTCCCCAGCCGAAGTTGAGGGGCGTCTTCGCTTGGTATCCGAGCGCGGCAACTCGCCAGTCAATGCGGTTTCCGGTTCCGGAGAATCGGGAGTGCAGAACGAAGACGGCATGATCCACTCCGGCGACCTGGTGGTGGACACCAACGGCTATACGGCAAGTCTGCATGGACATCCGATCGACTTGGCATACAAGGAGTTCGAGCTTCTCAAGTACCTCGTGCAGCATCCGGGGCGCGTGTTCACCCGCGCGCAGCTGCTGCAGGAAGTGTGGGGCTACGACTATTACGGCGGCACCCGCACCGTCGACGTGCATATCCGTCGTCTTCGCGCCAAGCTGGGCGGCGAATACGAGCATGTGATCGGTACCGTGCGCAATGTCGGCTATCGTTTTGATCCTCCGGAAGAAGAGGAAGGCGATGCGGCGGCCAAGGACGCCGCAGCCCACAACGCTTCGAGCGAAAACTGATTGTCGCACTATTCGCATTGCTGGCATTGCCTGCGATTTGCGATGCTTGCGATTGCCACGATACTTGCGGTCTGACTGTCGGCTATCTCACTTTCGTACGCGCGATTGCATATTCATACGACGGTAGACTGGTGCCATGCCCCGGGAATCGAAACAAGCGCGACTGTCACGCATGCATCAGGAATACGCCGTATTGTGCGAGGAGATTCCGCATCCGAAATGCGCGCTGAATTTTTCAAACCCGTTTGAGCTGCTGGTGGCGACCGTGCTAAGCGCGCAAACCACCGACAAACGCGTGAATATGGTCACACCGGAATTATTCGACGAATATCCGGAACCGGCCGCACTTGCAAGCGCCAATCCCGAACACGTGGAAAGCATCATTCATTCCATCGGATTTCATCGTACGAAGGCAAAGAACATCATCAGGCTGTCGTACGCATTGTGCGAACGGTTCGACGGCGAGGTGCCGCAAACCATGGATGCTTTGACAAGTCTGCCCGGGGTCGGGCGCAAAACCGCGAACGTGGTGCTTGGCAATGCTTTTGGCGTGCCGGGATTCCCTGTCGACACGCATGTGATCCGTGTGACCGGGCGGCTGCGCTGGCGTTCGGACTGGGCGAGCGGCTCCCCCGACCCCAAAGCCATCGAACGAGAGATCACCGCCTGCTTCCCGCCCGAAGAGTGGACGGACCTGTCTCACAGGCTGATATTGCATGGTCGTGCCATATGCCATGCGCGCAAGCCCGACTGTCTCAACTGCCCCCTTAACGACAACTGTCCGAGCGCATTCGCAGCGTAACGCGCATGCCCGCTGTAGCCTGTGTCAACTAGACTCAGCACCATGGAAGACACCATGGAAGAAGAAAACGGGCGGGAAGCCAAGCTGAAAGCCGAAATCACGCGATGGCTGATCTTTTTCGGCGTCGCCATCATGCTCAGCGTCATGACCTGGCTGGGCTGGTCGCTGACGAACCGCAAAAATCCGATCACCTCCTTCACCACGCTCGTTTCCGACTCCTCCGTGTCCATCGGCATTCAGGGCAGCGCGCCGGAATCGCTCGACATCCGCACCGAACAGGGCACCGCGCTGGAGCAGGCGCTGCTCGAAAACGTGTACGAAACCCTGGTGTCACGCAGCGAAACCAACAAACTGCAGCCGTCAATCGCGAAATCGTGGCAGATTTCCGACGACGGACTGACCTACACGTTCACGCTCAACGACAACATGGCCTTCTCCAACGGACACAAGCTCGACTCGTCCGACGTGGTCTGGTCGCTGCAAAACGTCATCAACAACAATTACGTGGGATCCGACCAACTTGGTAGTCTCAAGGAAATCACCAATCCCGACGAAAAAACGGTGGTCGTCACCCTCAATCAGCCGAATCCGTGCCTTCTGCGCGCGTTGAGCGGGCGTGCCGGCATTGTTTACGATGAGGAAAGCACGGCGAATTACGGCAAGAAAGCCGTGGGATCGGGACCGTTCACCGTGGAAGCCTCTTCGAAAACACAGATCGTGCTGCAGCGCAACGACTCGTATTGGGGCACCAAAGCCGCCGCATCGCAAATAACGCTGTATTACTATGCTTCCGAAGATTCGCTGGTCAGTGCCATGGAAGCCAAGAAAATCAGCATGGCATTGCCGTTGAGCGCGTCTGCCGCCGATGAGCTCAACCAGCAAAGCGGCATCAACTCCGACAGCGGCATCAGCTTCGACAAAGTGATGCTCGCCTTCAACAACGGCACCGAAAGCCCGTTCTCCGACGAGCAGATCCGCAAAATGACACGGTACGCCATCGACGCCCAATCCATCGCCAAAGACGCTCCGGACGCCTATTCGCCGCTCGGCGGTCCGATCAGCCCGCTGGAAGACGGCTATGAGGATTTGAGCGAACTGTTCCCCTACAATCTTGAGCAGAGCCAGCAGATGCGCAGCTATTTCGGCGCCAACTATATCGCAGACATCAATCTGTTGGTACCCAAGGAATATGAGCAGATCGGCAATACCGTGAAATCGGCGATCGAACAGCTCAATATCGGCGTCAATCTGGAAGTGCTTGATTCCGCGGCGCAAGTCACGGAACGCATGAACGCCGGCACGTACAATATCGCGCTCACCACCATGAGCGGCGAAAACGATGCGAGCGTATTCACCGACGGCCAGAGCGTGTTCCATTATGAGAACGGCGATGCGCAGCAGGCATATGCGGACGCGATGGCGGCCACCAATGATGACGATTATCAGGCACGCATGCGCACGTATGCACGCGCCGTCAGCGAAAACGCGGCAAGCGACTGGCTGTACACGCGCAAGAATTTCATGGCGGTAAGCGACCAATTGCAGGGATATCCGAAAAATCTGACCGACCGTCTGCTGCCGTTGAGCAGAGTGAAGTTGCAGTGATTTTCCCGCGATTGTCAATCAATCGCCAAGCACTGCGGACAATCCGTGTGTTGCGCTGATTTTCTTGCGATTTCGGCATTCGGCTGCAGTTCCGTAAGTTGTCACATTCGCTTTCTAGACTAGCGGTTATGACTGAAAGCCAAGATAATACCATCAACGCGAACCTCACGCCGCTGCCCGACAAGGTCGGCGTGGACGGTCTCGAAGACAAGTGGCGCGAAGTCTGGGACGAAAACGAAGTCTACAAGTTCCAGGGTACCCGCGACCGCAAGGCCGTCTATTCCATCGACACCCCGCCGCCCACCGTTTCCGGCCACCTGCACGTGGGCCACGTGTTCTCGTACACGCATACCGATGTGATCGCACGTTTCAAGCGCATGAACGGCTACGACGTGTTCTATCCGATGGGCTGGGACGACAACGGCCTGCCGACCGAACGCCGTGTGCAGAACTATTACGGCGTGCGCGTGGACACCTCCCTCAAGTACGATCCTGATTTCGTACCGCCGTTCGAAGGCACCGATGGCAAGAAGATCGACGCCAAGGATCAGGTTCCGATCTCCCGTAAGAACTTCATCGAACTGTGCGAGAAGCTCACCGCCCAAGATGAGAAGCAGTTCGAGGCGCTGTGGCGTTCCCTTGGTCTGTCCATCGACTGGACGCAGACCTACCACACCATCGGCGAGCACCCGCAGCGCGTGGCCCAGAAGGCGTTCCTGCGCAATCTGGCCCGCGGCGAAGCGTATCAGAAAGACGCTCCGGGCCTGTGGGATGTGACCTTCCAGACCGCAGTGGCCCAGGCCGAGCTGGAATCCCGCGAATATCCGGGCTTCTACCACAAGGTGGCGTTCCGCTTCGAAGACGGCACTCCGATCTACATCGAAACCACCCGTCCGGAACTGCTGGCAGCCTGCGGCGCACTGATCGCGCACCCGGATGACGAGCGTTACAAGCCGTATTTCGGCCAGTACGTCTACTCCCCGCTGTTCCACGTGAAGGTGCCGATTCTGGCGCACAAGGCCGCGGAAATGGACAAGGGCGCAGGTATCGCCATGTGCTGTACGTTCGGTGACGTGACCGACGTTGAGTGGTGGCGTGATCTGAACCTGCCGCTGCGTTCCATCATCCAGCGCAACGGACGCATCGTGATGGACACCCCGGACTGGATCGAAGACGAGGAAGGCAAGCGCGTCTTCCAGGAAACCGCCGGCAAGACGACATTCTCCGCACGCAAGATCATCGTCGACGCACTGCGCGAATCCGGCGATCTTGACGGCGAGCCGACTCCGACCAAGCGTATGACGAACTTCTACGAGAAGGGCGACAAGCCGCTCGAAATCGTCACTTCCCGCCAGTGGTATCTCAAGAACGGCGGCACCGATCAGAAGCTGAACGCCGAACTGATCGAACGCGGTCGCGAACTGAACTTCCATCCTGATTTCATGCGCGTGCGTTACGAAAACTGGGTGAACGGCCTGAATGGCGATTGGCTGATCTCCCGTCAGCGCTTCTTCGGCGTGCCGTTCCCGCTGTGGTATCCGGTGAAGGAAGATGGCACCGCCGATTACGATCATCCGATCGTGCCGAGCGAGGACCGCTTGCCGATCGATCCGACCGACGATGTGCCGGAAGGCTACAGCGAGGACCAGCGCGACGTGCCCGGTGGCTTCACCGCCGAACCTGACATCATGGATACGTGGGCGACCTCGTCGCTCACCCCGCAGATCGTGACCCGCTGGGAAGAGCCGGGCGAAGAGAACCAGGCGATTTTCAACGCCACCTTCCCGATGGACCTGCGTCCGCAGGGTCAGGACATCATCCGCACCTGGCTGTTCTCCACCGTGGATCGCGCGCATCTCGAGAACAAGTGTCTGCCGTGGGCCAATGCCACCCTGTCTGGATGGATTCTTGATCCGGATCACAAGAAGATGTCGAAGTCCAAGGGCAACGTGGTTGTGCCAGACAAGCCGATCAAGCAGTTCGGCGCCGACGCGGTGCGTTATTGGGCCGCTGCGGCACGTTTGGGCCTGGATGCCACCTACGACGAAGGCCAGATGAAGATCGGCCGCCGTTTGGCCATCAAGCTGCTCAACGCCACCAAGTTCGCACTGGCCATCGGCCGTGAGGATGAGAACCATCATGTGGGCGCTCCGGCAACCGCAAGCTGGAACCCTGCCGACGTGACCGAACCGCTGGACCGCGCAGCCATGGCCAAGATGGCCCTCGTAGTGCGCGAAGCCACCGAAAGCCTCGACAACTACGAGCATTCCAAGGCTTTGGAAGTCATCGAGAACTACTTCTGGCAGTTCTGCGACGATTACATCGAGCTGGTCAAGAACCGTGCATACGGCACCGCAGACTCCACCGGCCATGTGCCGAGCGAGAAGGCCGTGAAGTCCGCTCGCACCGCGCTGGGACTGGGCTTGGATGCCTTCGCACGCCTGCTGGCACCGTACCTGCCGTACGCCACCGAAGAAGTGTGGAGCTGGATGCATGAGGGCGAAGGCTCCGTGCACCACGCCGCATGGCCGAAGGCTGAAACGTACGATGCGGCCGCAGCAGCCGTCTCCCCGGAGCTGCTCACCCATGCCGGTGAAGCTCTGGCCGCGCTGCGTGGCATCAAGTCGAAGGCCAAGGTTTCGATGAAGACCCCGATCCTTTCCGTGCAGCTGGGCGTTTCCGATGAAGCGCGCGAATCCATCGAAAGCGCATTGGGCGATATCGCCGAAGCCGGTCGCGTGGTCGGACGCATCTCCTTCATGGGAGCGGCCGCCGCACTGAAGGCCGTCAAGGAAACCGCCGAAGCAGCCAAGGAAGCCGTCAAGGAGGCCAAGGCTGATGCCGAAGCCGCCATCGACGTGATCGTGGCCGACAGCGAACTTGGAGAGCCGCCGGCTAAAAAGCCGAAGAACTGACCGCACTGTAGTGAAGCCGGCGGCCCTCGCAGCACGGCTGCTCACTTCACCTACAGACAGTCCACAGTACTGTCTGCTTAACGGCTCAGCCGGCAAAGAAACCTAAGAGGGGATCTTCCGCGATTGGAAGGCCCCCTCTTTGTGTATCTGGATCCTATGTTTATACATTTTTATAAAATGGGAACTGCAAGCAGATATTGAGATTGCGCGGCCTTAGCAGGCTGCGATTGCACAGGCATATCCGGATACAGCTTCTGCAAAGCCTGCTGCAATATTTCGGCAGCGGCCGCAATTTCAACGGTCTCGTCAATCAAATCGCTATTATCAGGCACAATCAACGTGCGATTTCCGGAACCAGCAATGCCGTATGCTGCAATCGGCAACGCACTTGTCATCAACATTTCGGAAGATGCGGTTTTTCCTGTTGTTCCAGTATTTTCAGATGCGGAATCTACCGAATCGCCATCGCTGGATTTCTTTGATTCCACTCCCCCGACTTTCGCAACGTTCTTCGACGTGGTATCGGCAGCCGCGCCAAATGACGATCGCAGGCCGCCCGCGTAGCTCATCACATCATCCATGCTGATGGCGTTCTTGTCGTCCACCAAGCTGGCCACAGTACCGTCGGAAGCGTTCTGCTGATTGGCCGCATCCGCCTGCGCGCGTTCCTCTTTGCGTTGGGCCTTGATACGCGCCCGCTCGGCACGGCCCGCAAGCGACGTCTCCAAAGCCGAGGCAAGTCCCATAGACCCCTTCAACGTAACTTCCGAACCATCGACAGTATCGTCGGAACTGGTCGAATCATCACCTGAATCAAGCTGATCCGCAAAACGAAGCACGATCTGGTGGAACGCACTGGCCTGACCCGTGTGCTCGCTCGCATCCGCCAACGCCTGCATCGCATCGTCAACCTTGCTTGAAGCCGACTTCAACTTCTCATTGCCGTCAATGTTGTTGCGCACATCCGCAATCGCCTGAGATTCCAGGTTTTGCACCGAACCTGCGGAAGCCCCCAATTCCTTAAGCCGAGCGGTGTACGCGTCGGTGAAATCCATGGAATACGGAATCATCGCCGCAGAAAGCTGCGACTGGCCGGCACTGTAATCCTTGGCGCCGCGCTGCTGCTCCTCGCCCGCACGCTTGTTGAGTTCCGCCACCAAACCGGATGTGCCACGCTGTTCGATGGTGCGAATCACCTCGTTCACCGCGTCGGCGGCACCCGTATGTCGGTATGCGGCGCTCACATCGTTGACCGCGTTGGCCAGATCGACCACGGACTGCGCCACCGCAGTATCGCCGTTCAATTCGGCCGCGGTGCCGAGAATGGCGGTAAGTTGCGTGGTATCGCCAATCGATCCGGAAAGATGCGTCGTGTACGAGCCGACGTACGCGTCGATATACCCGTTGAACGCCTGCTCATGTTCCAGCTCACGCTGGGCGATGGTCGTTTCGGCAAGCTCCTTTTCATGATCGCGCAGTTGTTCGAGCTGCGCGATGAGCTCATGGTTGCGTTGCGATCCGACATTCGTCAAACCATCCACCAATGTGGATGCGCGATCAGTCAAACTGGTGAGATTGCCATAGCAGCCAGTTTTTTCGGAATCGCAGGCAACAGCGGCGACAGACAGCGAACTCATGGTGAAGTTTTTCGCAGTCACATACGTATGAATCGTAAGATCCTCGTCCGGCTTGCCTACCGCAGCGACCAATGTCGACGAATTGCCGGCAGACACAAGCACGCTTTCGTCTGAGGTCACGTCATTGCCGACGCGGTTGGGAATGGTGAACGCGACAATCGGCGTCAGATCAGCCGTTTCCTCCGGTCGTTCCGATTTCAGATCGATGCGGATGCCAACCACGCCCGATGCACCGGAAATCTTGGATGCGCTGACGGTCGGACCGTCCAAAGTAAAGGTCGCCGTTATATCCCACGGCAGTTCCACACGCTCTTGCGGCACGCGCTGCGAAGACGTCGCGCCCTCATCTGCATTCATGTCCGTATCAGTTGCAGAAGCGGCGTCACTCGTCAAATACAAGCGGCCCGGCTCATCAACGGACTCATATGCGCTCATCACATCGTGCGAGGCCACCGCCGAGACGTACTCGCCGTTCCGACGCACCGCATCAACCACATTCGAAACCCCGACCGCGCATACGGGAGCCGCCGAAACCAGCGTTACCGCAATGGACGCAGCCAGCATGTGCCGCAGACGGACACTCGCCACACGCATATCACGCTCATCACGCGTGCTATCGGCATGATGGGCACAAGATGCACGAAACGCAACAGAACGACGCATGCCGAGCCTCTCAATCGCAATCAAAACAACGTTCCAAAGCAATCAATGTAGCGCGCGGCATGCCCCGGCAAGAAACGATTTCGCGGAAAACAGACAGGTCAGGCGAATACGTCGAGCACACCCGTATCGCCGCCGTTCTCGGCGATGCGCTTATGCCTGCGCTTGGCTTCGGTCACCACGAATTCGCGATACATTTCGGCGATGTCGGGATCCAACCCGGCATCGACAGCAATGCGGTGCAACCGTTCGATCTGGTAATCCTCACGCTTGTAATCGGCCGGCGCGAAACCCGCGCGGGCTTTCAGCGCACCCACTTGGGACGTGTATTTGAAGCGTTCCGCCAGTAGGGAAACGATGGCCGTGTCGACATTGTCAATCGACTGGCGCAATACAGCGATTTTCGCCACGGCATCGGCGACCTCGGGATTGCTTTGCGCGGTGCCCGCATCGATGACGGTTTCGGTTTCATGCTCTTCTTCTGGCCGAAGCCAGTCATGTTCGCTATCGCTCATGCGTACAAGACTACCGCGCGCATGTCACTTGGAGAAGTACCGTTGCAGCACAATCGTGGTTTCCGTGCTCACCGGCACCGTTTGGTGGATGACGTTCAGCAGATCCTCAAGCTTGCTTGGCGAGGCTGCGCGCACGGTCAGCATGTAGCTGGGTGACCCAGCCACGGAATCGCACGACATGATGCCTTCGATATCCTGCAATTTGGAGGGAATCTCGGCTTCCTTGGAATAATCGATCGGCGTGACCGCAATGTAGGCACGTACGGCGAGGCCACGCTTTTCATCGTCGATAACGGCCTTGTAGCCGAGAATCACATTACGACGTTCCAGTTTCTGCACGCGCGATTGCACCGCGGAAATCGACAGTCCCGTAGCGTCCGAAAGCTGAGACAGCGTAGCGCGGCCGTCTTCCTCCAGCATGCTGAGAATGGTCTCGTCGATATCGTCGAATTGGCCCACGCTCGCATGCGTGGTGTCGGGTTCGTTGCCATTGCCTGTCATAGATACCCCTTTCCAACAAGCATTCTGCATCAGTCCGGTAGGACCGACTCCCCTATGCAGTTCACGTTTCCGTCCATTACCATACCCACCCCAACACACAATCCGTCAACCGCATTTTCGTAACATTTCCAACGAATTTCGATTTTCAATCTTTTTTCCTCCTATTTTTTTCACACACCCCCTGTATAGCAATACTATTTTCGTCTTTTTACTTTCGATTTCGTATTTTTTCGTGCGTCGGTTTTTACATACCGTATGTCCACAACGTGATCATCCACATTGCCGAATCGTGCGGAACTTTCGAAAAACAATCGAAACGCATTCGAAAGTAGTTGAAAACTGCAAAACGGAAAAACAGCCAAACAGAAAGACAGCCGAGCGAAACAAAAGGGCCGCATGGCGATTGTCATACGACCCTTGGATGCATATACCGCAGATTGCGATTACTAGCGATTAGTTGTTGCCGTTATTCGCGGTATTGCCGCTCTGCTGGATCAGCGACGCCATGAAATCACGGTTGGTCGCGGTCTTCTTCAGACGCGGCACAAGCGTCTGGTAAGCCTGCTCAGGCTCCAGACCGCCAAGCAGACGACGCAGACGGTAGATGATCGGCAGCTCCTGCGGATCGGTGATGAGTTCCTCGCGACGGGTGCCGGAAGCGTTCACGTCGATGGCCGGGAACAGGCGCTTGTCGGCCAGTTCGCGGCTCAGGCGCAGCTCCATGTTGCCGGTGCCCTTGAACTCCTCGAAAATCACCTCGTCCATCTTGGAGCCGGTTTCCACCAGTGCGGAGGAGATGATGGTCAGAGAGCCGCCGTTTTCGATGTTACGAGCGGCACCGAAGAACTTCTTCGGTGGGTACAGCGCCTGGGCATCCACACCACCGGAAAGAATACGGCCGGAAGCCGGAGCGGCTATGTTGTAGGCACGGGCCAGACGGGTCATGGAATCAAGCAGCACCACCACGTCCTGGCCAAGCTCCACGAGACGCTTCGCGCGTTCGATGGCGAGTTCGGCGACGGTGGTGTGGTCGGAGGCCGGACGGTCGAAGGTGGAGGAAATGACCTCGCCCTGCACCGTGCGTTCCATATCGGTGACCTCTTCCGGACGTTCGTCCACGAGCACGACCATCAGGTGGACTTCCGGATTGTTGGTGGCGATCGCGTTGGCGATGTTCTGCAGGGTGATGGTCTTGCCGGCCTTCGGCGGAGACACGATCAGGCCACGCTGACCCTTGCCGATCGGCGCCACGATGTCGATGAGACGGCCGGTGAGCTTGTTCGGCGCGGTTTCCTGCTTCAGACGCTCCTGCGGATACAGCGGAGTGAGCTTGTTGAACTGCGGACGGTTCTGTGCGGCCTCCACGGTCATGCCGTTGATGGAGTCGATGGACTGCAGCGGCACGAACTTCTGACGCTGGTTGCGGCGGTCGCCCTCACGCGGGGTACGGATGGAACCGTGCACGGCATCACCCTTGCGCAGCCCATACTTCTTGACCTGGCCCATGGAAACGTACACGTCGTTCGGACCCGGCAAATAGCCGGAGGTACGCACAAAAGCGTAGGAATCGAGCACGTCGACGATGCCCGCGACAGGCACGAGATCCTCTTTCGGCTCCTCGTGACGCTGTTCGCGTTCAGCATTGCGATCCGTGCGCTCGTTACGCTCGTTGCGATCATTGTTGCGGTCGCCGGTGCGGCCACGACGCTCGTCACGCTCGTCATAATCGCGGTCGCGGCCACGCAGGCGACGGCCACGACGATCCATACGGTCACCCCTATCGCTGGTGCGGCTACGGCCACGACGCGCGAAGTCACCGTCTTCAGCCTCGTCACGACGTTCGTCATCATCGCTGCCCTGCGAAGGCAACGTGGCGAGAATGTCATCAAGGTCGCGCACGACGTCCTCATCCTTCGGCTCTTCCACCGCACGACGGCGACGGCGCGGCTCAACGTCGGACGCATCATCCTTACGATGGCGACGACGGTCATCCTGCTTCGGCGAAGCATCGTCCAATCCCAGTTCGGCCAGCAGATCGGTGGCAGTGTCCGTATCACGGCGGCGACGGCGCTTCGGAGCCTCATCGATGCTGTCCAGGGCGTTCACCGCGGCCATGACATCGGCCGCATCCTCGCTCGTCGGAGCCTCAGCCTGCTTGCGACGGTCAGCACGCTCGGTGCGCTCGGCACGTTCCGTCTGTTCGGAGCGCTCCGCACGCTCAGCGCTATCAGCACGTCCGGCAAGGGTCTTCCTAATGGTTTTGGCAGTCTGCTTTTCGGACTGCTCAGCCTCGTTGGCTTTGCTTTCGGCAGCCTCGTTGGACTTGCCGGATTCCTCAGCCGTGTTCGCCGCGACCTCAGCGTCTGCGGTTTGGGCTTCAGCAGGAGCCACCGGAGCGGCCGGTGCAGCGGACTTCGGAGCTCGCACGGTCACACCGGCAGGCGCTTCGCCGCCGGAACGAGCGGCCTGAAGCGTCGCGATAAGTTCCGGCTTACGCATGGTGGAGGTGCCACGAAGGCCCATCTGCTTGGCGAGCTCCTTGAGCTCAGGCAGTTTCATGTCTTCAAGATTCGGGCTGGTTGCCACTGGTTTTTGCCTTTCCCCTAGCTTTCGCAAGCACACGCCTGCAACAGCTGTAAAAAAGAGATACGGAAATTTCCGCCACTGAAAGTCCGCCGCGAAATATCACGGTTTTCGAACTTCTCTAACCATACAACGTCATCCAGACCAACGCAATGTAGGCGTGCCAACGTATTCATGCCAATCAAGCATTCAAGTCAATGACAAATCGCAAATCACAATGCGAAAGACCCGCCATGCGATCACATGACGGGTCTTTCGCTTTACCACATGCTTTACAGCAACGGGTGCAGGTCTTGCCGGAACCTACTTTTCCTCGTGATAGCTCTTGTCGGTATTGACGGACCATACGTTCTTCTTGGACGTCTTGCCGTTCTTGATATTGCCGACGGCCTCGATTGCGGTGGCCATGGAATGATCCATGTTGTTGTAACGATGCTGGCCGTTGCGGCCGACGCAATACAGATTGCCGAAGGAATCGAGGTATTCCACGAGCTCAGGCATGCGATCGTAGGTGTCGAAATATGCCGGATACGCCTTCTTCACGCGCTCACGATGGGAGTCGATCACGTCTTGCGGACCGTTGATGATCTGCATGCGCGTAAGCTCCTGGATGGCGAACTTCTTCGCTTCCTCGTCAGACATGTTCCAGAAGGAATCGCCTTCTTCGCAGAAGTATTCAAGACCGATCCACACGGTGTTGTCAACGTCCTTGACCAGGTACGGGCTCCAGTTGTTGAAGATCTGCAAACGGCCGACCTTGTAGCCCGGATCCTGCACGTAAATCCAGCAATCAGGCACGATCGGCGGGTTGCCGAGGGTGGGAATGTCGGTGGTGTTCGACAGGCGCAGGTGCTTGACGAGCAGACCAACGGTCACGAAGTCGCGGTACGGCAGGCCGTTGGCGATTTCGGTCATGTCCTTCGGCGCGGGCTTGCTGGAGGCGTCCACGGCGTTGATGAGATCCTTGACGGGCATGGAGGAGATGAAGTCGTCCGCGGCCATTTCGGTGCGGTTGCCTTCGGAATCCTCATATACCACGGATACGATCTTGCCGTCGGCCTGGCGAATCTCCACCACGTTCGCGTCGGTGATGACCTTCACGCCCGCGGCCTCGCAGTTGGCCTCGACGGTTTCCCACAGCTGGCCCGGACCATACTTCGGATACCAGAATTCCTCAATCAGCGAGGTTTCAACCTCGGCATTGCTGCGCTTCTTCGGCAGGAGCTTCTGGAACGCGTTCTTCAGCACGCCCATAATGCTCAGGCCCTTGACTCGCTGCGCACCCCAATCGGCGGAAATCTGGGACGGATGGCGACCCCACAGCTTCTCGGTGTACCCCTCGAAGAACATGGAATACAGCTTGCGGCCGAAACGATTGATGTAGAAGTTCTCCAGATTGTCTTCCGGCAGCTTGTGCACCATGGACTTCAGATAGCTGAAGCCGGCAACAAGCGTAAGCTTCGGGCCCATGGCCTTCAACGTGTTGGCGCTCAGGGAAATCGGGTAGTCAAAGAAGTGGCGGTTCCAGTAAATACGAGACACGCGATGACGCTTGAGCATCACCTTGTCTTCGACTTCCGGATCCGGTCCGCCCGGTTCCATATCGTGCTCGCGACCGAGCTTCTTGTCATCATAGCTTGGCGCGCCCTGCAGCGGCAGGACCCCCTTCCACCAATCCATGATGCGTTCGTCCTTCGAGAAGAAACGATGGCCGCCAATATCCATACGGTTGCCATCATGCTTGACGGTGCGGGAGATGCCGCCGAATTCGCGGGTCGCTTCCAACACAGTCACGTCGTAGTTCTCGGAGCCACCGTCCTTGACGAGCTCCCAAGCGGCAGTCAGGCCTGCAGGGCCACCGCCGATAATCACCACGGATTGCTTTTGCGTCACTTTGAGGTCTCCTTATGAAAACAAAAATCCCTGATAGTCTACCCGAGGGTAGGGAAACGAACACCGCAACTTGTGCGAATGCTTACAAAATCAAGCCAAGTCAGCCGGATATACGGCTATCGCGTCACGCAAAACGCAATCATCAAACCGGCCGATGCACGACCCGGCTGCGCGGCCAAAGCGCGCAACCACATTACGCAATCCAACTACGCGACCAGCAACCGCACAACTGGCAACCGCGTGACCGGCAACTGCGCAACTAGATGGAATCAGGAATGTCAATATCGGTTTTCTGCACTTCCTCAACATTGACATCCTTGAACGTGACGATACGCACGTTCTTGACGAAACGACTGGAACGATAGACGTCCCACACCCAAGCATCAGTCAGGCGCACGTCGAAATACACGTCCTGGCCTGCGGAACGCACATTGAAATCGACTTTATTCGCCAAATAAAAGCGACGTTCCGTTTCAACAACATACGTAAACAGCTTGATTACGTCGCGATACTCCTTATACAGAGCCAGTTCCGCGTCGGTTTCGTAATTATCGAGATCCTCGGCGCTCATCACTTACCTTCCGTATCGCGCTTGCGACCACGACCAAGCGTGCGCCACCAAGCTTCCTTCGACGTCTTACGCTCGCCCGCCGTGTACGGCCAGCTGTTTTCGGCATCGGCATCGCCAGTAACGGACTTGCGATCATCATGCTCGCTTTGTCGCGCAGGTTCCGCGCCTTCCGCGTCCTTCCGCACAGCCTCGGCCACGTCACCAGCACCATCGGAAGAAGCTTTCTGCATGGATTGCGCAGCTGCCGCGGCATCGTTGACATCCGTACCTTCCGCATCATGCTTCGAAGCATTCTTCTCATTCAGTCGGATGGCAATGGAATGCTCGCGCGCGCTCAACGCCTCCTTGACGCCCGGATTATCTTCGATCACATGCATGCCGAACGCGTCAAGCGAACGGATCGGGTCGAACTCGTCAACCAGCGTGTCCATAACGATCAGATCCTGGTAACGGTTCTGCGAAGCGTTCCACAAGGCGTCGCGCGAACGACCGGACGGCACGAATCCCAACGACTGGTACACGGACACGGAACGCGTGTTCTGCTCGGGCACGGCAACCCAAATGCGATGCATGCCAAGGCCTGCCGGTTCCGGCGCAAGTCCGTACGTCATCACACGCGGCATGATGTCACGCGAATAGCCACGACCGCGGTAATCCTTGCCAAGCACCACCTGAATGCGCGCGGAACGAGCCCAACCGTCAATATCGATCAGGAAAATCATGCCAATCACATTGTCGGAATTCGCGGCATCGATCTCGCCATCGCCATCATGGTCGGCTTCGGTGATGATGGACCATGCGATCGTGCGACGCGACTCCGGATCCCCCACACCGGATTCGGTCGGCGTTTCGCCTTGGGACCATGCCACGGAACGACGCACCCACGCATGCACCGCGCCACGCTCGGCAACCCGATCCTTGCCGGTGATTCCGGAAGCGCCGATGTACGCCCCAATGGCGTCCATACGGTCGAGATCTTCAATCACGGACGGGCGCAGATGCACCATCTCGCCCTTGATAGACGGAATGACGATGAGATCCGGCAATTCACGCGACTGCTGGTCCAACTGCTCCTGTGTCGCAGCCTCAACTTGTTCTGGCATTATTCCTGTCCCCTACATCATTGCAGGCACGACCGTCGTCGCACCCATACCGAGGGTATTGTACCCGACTGTATGTCAGCTGTGAATCCGCGCGGCGGCAATCGCTGTACATATTCCGCTACCAGCATAGCCTGATGTTGAAGGACATGTCGGTAATCGTAAGAAAATGCGCTTCGCGATTATGCATTCTCTTTCTTTGAAATCCCTTTTCCGGAATAACGAAAAGAAAACGCACGTCCCAAGCTTTTTGGAACGTGCGTTTTCCTGCGATTCAACAATCGGCTGTAATCGTCAGCAATCGTTGTAAACGTTACTTGATCTTGCTCATCACGATCTTGGTGACGGCCTTTGCGTCAGCCTGACCGCGAGTGGCGCGCATGACGGCACCAATGATGGCGCCCATCGGCTTCATATTGCCGCTCTTGAGCTTTTCAACGATGTCAGGATTGGCTGCGAGAGCCTCATCCACGGCCTTTTCGAGAGCGCCGTCATCAGACACGACCTGGAAGCCATGCTTCTTGACGACCTCATCCGGAGTGCCTTCGCCAGCAAGCACACCGGCGACGGTCTGCTTGGCCAGCTTGTCGTTGAGCTTGCCATCGGCGATCAGCTTCTCAACCTCAGCAACATCGGCCGGAGTGATCGGCAGCTCTTCGAGGCTCACGCCCTTGTTGTTGGCTTCACGGCTCAGCTCACCCAGCCACCACTTCTTGGCACCTGCGGCGGTGGCACCAGCCTTGACGGTCTCCTCAAGCAGATCCAGAGCGTCGGCGTTGAGCACGTCACGCATCTCCAAATCGTTGAAGCCCCACTCGCCCTTCAGGCGGTTGCGGCGCTCGCGCGGCATTTCCGGCATCTGAGCCTTCATCTCTTCGATGTGCTCCTTGGTGATGTGCAGCATCACCAGATCCGGATCCGGGAAGTAGCGGTAATCGTCGGCATCGGACTTCACGCGGCCGCCTGCGGTGGTCTGCGAAGCCTCATCCCAGTGGCGGGTTTCCTGCAGAATCTCGCCGCCTTCGCTCAGAATGGCCGCCTGACGGCGAATCTCATACTGAATGGTCTTTTCAATACCGCGGAACGAGTTCACGTTCTTGGTTTCGGAACGGGTGCCGAACGGATCGGACGGGCTGTTGCGCAGCGACACGTTCACATCGGCGCGCATGTTGCCCTGCTCCATACGAGCGTGGGAGATGTTCAGCGCACGCACGATGTCGCGGATGGCGCGCATATAGGCGCCTGCGATTTCGGGGGCACGGTCTCCGGCGCCTTCGATCGGCTTGGTCACGATCTCGATCAGCGGCACGCCTGCACGGTTGTAGTCGACCAAGGAGTGATCGGCACCTTCGATACGGCCGTCAGCACCACCGACGTGGGTGTTCTTACCGGCGTCGTCTTCGATGTGGGCGCGTTCGATCGGCACACGGAACACGGTGCCGTCTTCAAGTTCCACATCAAGATAGCCGTTGCCGTTGGTCGGCTTGTCATACTGCGAGATCTGGTAATCGCGCGGCATGTCCGGGTAGAAGTAGTTCTTACGCGCGAACTGGCTCCACTCGGCAATTTCGCAATGCAGGGCAAGACCCAGCTTGATGGCGTAATCGACTGCAGTCTTGTTGACCACCGGCAGAGAACCCGGCAGACCAAGGCTCACAGGGGTGAGCTGGCTGTTCGGATCGCCACCGAACGAGACTTCGGCCGGGCAGAACAGCTTCGTGGTGGTGCTCAGCTCAACATGGGTTTCCAGACCGATGACCGGATCGAACTTCTTGACGGCATCGGCGTACTTCATCAACTTTTCAGCCATTTTGTTTTCTTTCCTCCGATGCTTCCTACTTGTTCAAGCCGTCGAGCCACGGGGTCTTCAGGGACTGCCAGATCGGACCGTTCCAGTCTTCCTCGAGAGCCGCCTCAAGTGCCGCGGCAGGCTTGTACATGGCCTCGTCACGCTGCTGCGGAGCGAGGAACTGGAAGCCAACCGGCAAGCCGTCGTCGCTCAGACCAGCAGGAATGCTCATGGCCGGAACGCCTGCAAGGTTGGCCGGAATGGTGGTGATATCGATGGCGTACATGGCCATCGGATCCTCGGTCTTCTCACCGAACTTGAATGCGGTGACCGGGCTGGTCGGGCCAACAAGCACGTCGACCTTCTCGAAAGCCTTCTTGAAATCGTCGATGATCAGGGTGCGCACCTTCTGTGCGGAACCGTACCAAGCATCGTAATAGCCAGCGGACAGGGCGTACGTGCCAAGGATGATACGACGCTTGACCTCGTCGCCGAAACCGGCTTCACGAGTGTAGGCCATCATGTTGGCGGCGGTCTGCGGAACGCCTGCCGGCGGCATGACGCGCAGACCGTAGCGCATGCCATCGTAACGGGCCAGGTTGGAGCTGACCTCGGACGGCATGATGATGTAGTACGCGCCAAGGGAGTACGGCAGGTGCGGCAGAGACACTTCAGTGACTTCAGCGCCCATCTCCTCAAGCTTCTTGACACCTTCGTTGAAGCGTGCCATAACGCCCGGCTGGAAGCCTTCGCCGCCGAGCTCCTTGATCAGGCCGACTTTGAGGCCCTTCAGATCACGCTTCATGCCTTCGCGGGCGGCTGCCACCATCGGGCGAGGGCCTTCCGGAATGGACGTGGAATCGCGCTTGTCGTGGCCGCCGATCACTTCCTGCAGCAGGGCCGCGTCGAGCACAGTACGGGAGCATGGGCCGATCTGGTCGAGCGAGGAAGCCATGGCGATTGCGCCGAAACGGGAGACACCGCCGTAGGTCGGCTTGACACCGACGGTACCGGTCAGCGAGCCCGGCTGACGGATGGAGCCACCGGTGTCGGTACCCAGGGCGAGCGGGGCTTCGAACGCTGCCACTGCAGCTGCGGAACCACCGCCGGAACCACCCGGAACACGTTCGGTATCCCACGGATTGTGTGTGGTCTGGTAGGCGGAATGCTCGGTGGACGAACCCTGAGCGAACTCATCGAGGTTGGTCTTGCCCAGCAGCGGCATGCCTGCAGCCTTGAGCTTCTCGATGACGGTAGCGTCGTACGGAGGCACCCAGCCTTCGAGGATCTTGGAGGCTGCGGTGGTTTCGATGCCCTTGGTGACGATCATGTCTTTGATGGCGATCGGCACGCCGGCAAGTTCCGGCAGCTGTGCCTTTTCCTCATCGGACTTGGCATCGAAGGCGTCGGCCTGCTCGAGAGCCTGATCGCCGGACACCTTCAGGAAAGCCTTGATGCTCGGCTCGGCGGCCTCGATGACTTCGAGATGCGCTTCAACCAGTTCACGGCTGGAAACTTCCTTGGCCTTGATCTTAGCCGCCATCTCGGCGGCGGAAAGCTTGACGAGTTCGCTCATGTCACTCCTCCCCCAGAATGCGCGGTGCAACAAACATGCCGGCCTCGGAAACCGGAGCGCCTGCGGTCGCCTCTTCCTGAGTCAGCGGGGTTTGAGGCACATCCGGGCGCAGGTAGGCTTCCAGCGGAATCGGGTTTGCGGTCGGCTCCACATCATCGGTGGCGACTTCCTGGACCTTGTTGATGGATTCTGCGATGACGTTCAGATCGCCCTGCAGACGGGCAATCTCCTCGTCAGTGAGTGCAATTCGGGCCAAATCGCCCAGATGCACAATTTCTTCTTTGGTGAAAGTAGGCATGTCCCTAACATTAACGCGTCTGTGTGACGAGCGCCCGCCCATTTCGTCTCGCCCCGTAGCCACGTCACACCGGCATTGCCGGCACGCCCCGCACAGTCCAAAGTCACCCATCCACTGGAAGAATCCTCCCGTTGGCAAGCTTATCAACGTCCCAAATCTTCCAGTCACTGGAACAATCCGGACTCTAACAAAGTATCTAGCGGGAAGATTGCTCCACCCATTGGAAGAATTACACCGCTGATATGCCATCCACAGTCCCAAATCCTCCACCCACTGGAGGAATCCTCCCACAGAATGGACTGCCAGAGTCAAGATTCTTCCATCCATTGGAGGAATCCTCCCGCAAAACACCTTGCCAAAGTCCAAAATCACCCACCCACTGGAGGAATCCTCCCACAAACAAGCCCTTCAGCAACCCAAATCATCCAGTCACTGGAAGAATTACCCCGCTGACGCGCCCCGCACAGTCCAAAAACCTCCACCCACTGGAAGAATCCGGACTCTAAACAGCATTCCATTGTCAGGAATACCTAACCAACAGAAGAAAACAGCCAACAATCAGCATGAAATAAGGCAAAATTTACACTTATCTGCAAAACAACCACCCAGTTATCCACAAAACCCGTAAGTTATCCACAGACACGCCCGAAACAGCATCCTCTATCCACATTTGCCGACCGCACTTCCATAGCAGAGCCACAACAAGATAGCGTCAAATCATGAAAGCATATCCTCAAATCGATGCGCTGCTCGATCAAACAGAAAATGCGCAACGATGCGCACACAGCAGTGACCCTCTCATCCAGAAGGGACTATATCGCAGATACCGCGCGGGAGATTTGGCGCGCCCATACCCAGGGCTATTCGCCCGTGCCGAATATTGGAATCAGCTGAACGAGCCCGAACAATCGTTGCACGCGGCCCGAACCCTCAGCAGGCTCCACCCCAACTGGGTTTTCGCGGGAATAACAGCCGCCGCAGCCCACGGATTCGACCACCCGCGATTCCTGCACCGGCAAGGACTGACCATAGCATTGCCCAATCACGGATCATACCGACCACACAGCAAACTCAATATTATCTACAGTCCATATCCCAAAGAAAATGCTGTAATGGCAAATGGAATTCCTGTCACGAATCCTTCTCGCACGCTACTGGATTGCGGACGCACCTTAGATTTCGCCCATTCCCTGCCTATTTTCGATGCTGCTGCAGCAGACGGAATCGAAGAAAAGCAGATCTTGCAGGAATGCGCACGCACGACACTCGATTGCTCGCGCATCTTCAAATTGTTGAGATATACCGACGCAGGAAGTGAAAATGGCGGTGAATCTTTTGCTCGGGCAGTCATGATTGAAAACGGTTTTGCGGTTCCTCAATTGCAAGTCTCCTTCGCCGACTCGCTTACGGGAAAACAATTTAGGGTCGATTTTTTATGGCGCACAACCGATGGACGTATTATTGTCGGAGAACTTGACGGCACGGCAAAATACGTTGATCCGAAAATGACTGATCGTAGGAGCATCCAGGAGACCGTTCAGGCCGAGCGAGAACGCGAGCAAGCGCTTTTTCGCGCAGGAGTTACGGAAATTGTCAGATTAACTTTTGACGATGCAGTCCAGCAAAAACCGCTGATTGCGAAACTGCGGCGTGCTGGGGTTCCTTGCGTTTCATAGGGTAATCATCTGCGGGAAGATTCCTCCAGTAAGTGGAGGAATCGGAACGTTGAGAAGCTCGCCACCGGGAAGATTCCTCCAGAGGGTGGAGAAATCTAGACTCTAGCAGGGCACTCAGCGGAAAGATTGCTCCAGTGGGTGGAGGATTTGGGTCTCTGGTGAGGCTTTCAGAGGGAAGATTCCTCCAGCGACTGGAAGAATCAGGACTCTGACGGGCTTGTTAGCGGGAAGATTGCTCCAGTAAGTGGAGGAATCTTCCCGCAGAACACCGTACTAAAGTCCCAACCTCTCCAGTCACTGAAGGACTCACCCCGCCAGACGCCCCACAGGAGACCCAAAACCTCCACCCACTGGAACAATCACCCCGCTGACAGAACTCCAATCGTCCCGATTCTTCCAGTCACTGGAGGATTTTGGACGATGGGAGATGGAGGTTAGAGCTGGGGAGCGGCGTGCTGGGAGATCCATGCGTGCATGGAAACGGCGGCCGCGGCTCCGGCATTGATGGAACGCACCGAACCGAACTGGGAGATGTAAACCACATCGTCGGCCAACTCAAGCGCTTTTTCGGACAATCCCGGGCCTTCCGCGCCAAACAGCATGAGGCAACGCTTCGGAAAACGGTACGTTTCCATCGGCACCGCACCCGGAATAATATCAAGCGCAATAACCCGCGCCGCCTTCAACTCGGCAATACGCTGATCAATCGCAGCCAATTGCGCCATGCAGGTAGGCTCGAATCCATTCCCAACGCCGCTTGCATCCGAAGCATCCGTCGAAATGCCAGATGGAGCGCATCCAGCAACACGGCCTTCAGTCAACAAAGCATCGCTTACGCCGGTATCGTTTCCAGCTTCCACATTTTTTCCCGCACTTTCATGCATACGAAATGCGATTGCGGCCGCCTGCGATTGCGCCGCCGCGATTTCTCCGGCAATGCGCAGCTTCCAGCATTCGACAAGTTCGGTTATGGAAGGGTGGTTTTCGACGTGCTGGTACAGCTCCGTCATCAGCGACCCCTTGCGATTCCACTTGTGCGGTCCGACGATATGCACACGTTTCGCTTGGAACGCGTTCGCCGTGCGCACCATGGATCCGATGTTGAAATCGTGCGTCCAGTTTTCCACGGCGACTTCGAAATCATGGCGACCGCGAGCGTCAAGATCGGCTTTGATAGCCGCGACCGCCCAGTAGCGATACTGGTCAAGCACGTTGCGACGATCGCCCTCGTCAAGCAAAGACGAGTCGAATCGGCGATCATAATTTACAGATTGCGGATCATCCGGACGAGGCTCACCCGGATGTGTTTCGGCCCACGGCCCTACACCCACCTCGCGAAAGACCGGCTCGCCAGACGCTTTCGCTGCAATATCAATGGGATTAGGCTGATGCACGCGATTCCTCCTTACGAACCTCGTATCGCCAATGGCTGGTCAACAGGATACCTAGTGAAGCTCCGATTCCTTGAACACTTCAACGAACGGCAGCTCGGATTCAGACCCATCCACCGGATTGATGACCTTGATCGTCGGCTCGGTCATGTCAACGCCGCCGATCAGCGAAGCGACGGCAAGCACCTCGGCGCCCTCGTTCTTCACCACGGAGAAATCAAGGCTCAACTCATTGCCATTGCGCAAGGTAACCAAAGAGGACGTCTGTACATACGACTTTTCAGACAACCAGGAATCCAGCAACACCACGCGCTTACCCGCGATCGACGGTCCCTTAATGGACGGATACACGAAATCCATCACAAAACCGTTGAGATTCTCACCGCGCGAAGCGGCCGCCTGAATCATGGCGGACACCAGCGGAACCGCGGCCGCGGTCAACGCGCCCACGGCGTCGAAATCATCCACGGAATAGCCGGATTCTTCCAACGCGTCCAGCAGAATATGCCCGACAATCGAAGCGCCACGATGATCGAACAATACAGAGGAAAGCTCCGAGAACGGCTTGTCGGCCATCTCTGCCTGCAACAGCGACTTCAGCTGGTCACGCGGCTCAAGCATGGCGAAATCGATGTCGCTATGCTCAGGAGCATCGGCAGGCACAGCAACCGGATTGGTCTTACGGAAAGTCTTCTCTTCGGTCATATTCCCAGCCTACCGTTTCTACTCGTCAAACCTTACTTATGCCGACACGTATTTAGTCAGATATCACTGTTCACTGGTTTCAGGGGCGGTGAGTTCGCGGATGTCGGCTTTTTCGGGCGCGATCATGTTTACGGGTTCGATGATTCTGCTCTGGTCGACGCGCTGCAGCTTGCGTGCGGTGACGAGCACGCGCGACTCCAGCGACGATGCGAACGCATTGTAGGCTCCCACAGTTTTGGTGATGGCGGACCCGAGTTTGGTGGCACGATCACCCAACACGGCAAAACGCTCATACAATTCACGAGACAAGTCGAAAAGCATTTTCGCATCGTCAGTCAGACTTTGCTGCTGCCATGCGTACGCCACGGATTTGAGCACCGCCCATAGGGTGATCGGCGAAGTCAAAGCAACCTTGCGTGCGAACGCGTCGTCCATCAGCGTCGGATCGGTTTCCAAAGCCGCCTGCAGCAAAGATTCGTTAGGAATGAAGGCGATCACAAAATCCGGAGCGTCATCGAACGCATTCCAGTAGGCCTTGTCCCCCAAGGTTTTCACATGCTCGCGTACCGCTTTGGCATGCGCGTGCAGCAATTCCGACTTGTGCGCCAACTCCTCGGGTGTGGCGGTATCGGGAATCTCGCACGCCTTCTGATAATCGGCGTACGGAGCCTTGGCATCGATTGGAATGGTTTTGCCACCCGGCATGTGGATGACCATATCCGGACGCTGCGTATGCCCATCCACGTCGGTGACGACCACCTGGGTGTCGAAATCCACATGCTCCAGAAGCCCCGCGGATTCCACGATGTTCCTCAGCTGCGCCTCGCCCCACGCGCCACGCACCTTGTTGTTGCGCAACGCCGACGACAAAGCGTTGGTTTCGCGGTCAAGACGGGCCTGCTGCTCGCCAAGCCCCTTGAGCTGCTCGCCAAGCGCACCCATCTCCCGTTTGCGCCCTTCTTCGATTTGCGAGACCTTCTGCTGCAAGGCGTCAAGATTCTTCTGCACGGGCGCTAGCGCAGACAATACCTTGCTTTGTTCCTGCAGTTTCCGCTCGTTTTCAGCCTGCTTGCGTTCCGCTTCGGCCGCGGCCCGCTCACGCTCTCGCTCCACTCGTTCCCGTTCGGCCCGTTGGGCTTGCGCGAGTTGCGATTTGAGATAGGTCAGCTGCTGTGCCAACCCTTCCGCCTGCGTGCGGTATTGGGCTACCGACGTGGATAGCTCGCTAATCTCCTGTCGATCGGCCTCGATCTGCGCTTTCGCCTCGTTCAAGTCAGCAGTTCGCACATCGCGAGCCATCTCCTGCCCTTTGGAGCGGCCCGCGAAGAATCCAGCCGCGGCCCCAAGCGCGGCCATGATCACCAGAAGAATCACCACAAATACAGGATTATCGAACATATGTTCTATATAACGGCATGCCCCGGACATTCCAGAAGTCCAGCACTCGCAAGACATTCGCACCGGGCTGCATTATGCTTGGAGCCGAACGTGCACTCGTCAATGCGGCAGGAAACGCAAGCGCGCCGAACATTTGAGAGCCATTCGAGAAATATTCGAGAGATATTCAGCAGACGAACCGGGGGTTCGAACACATGGGACTTGACTTGTTCATGGCAGTGGCCTCGATCGTGGCGGCCGCTGTGGCCACTTGGGCCATCCTCAGGCTGTTTCTCAGCGAAGACGACGCAGCTGCTCCGCTACAGCACTCTCCCAACAACGAATCAATCGAAAATCCCACCGAAGACCACGTCGAAAACCCAGGCAGGGCAATCAACGAAACGCACCGGAATCACATCAAGCGTCTTATCATCGCCGTCATACTCACCATCCCCACATTCATCACGACCATGGTGACGCTCGCCGGCATCGCGCTCCCCCACTGGCTGACCAATCCATGGCTGCATGCCATCATCGCCACGCCGGTTATGTTCTACTGCGCTGCCCCGGCGCACAATCACGGCACGGCCGCCCTGAAAAAGCGCACGCCCAATGCGGCTTCGCTGCTGTCGCTCGCCATGACCATCGTGTACGTCTACAGTCTGCTGGTGTGCGTGGTGTCGTGGATCTTCCCCGCAGGATCGCGCAATCAATATTTCGCTTTCGCAAGCATGGTCGCCGTGCTGTCGCTGACGATTTCACCGATCGAGCAGCGTTCCGAGGCAAAGCAAGCATCACAAAGCGATATCCCGACCGCGCAACCGCAAGCACAAGCACAACCGCAAGAGATGCAAGAATCTCAAGGAATGCAATCGCAGGAAGCTCAACAAAGTGCGGAAACGCTCGTTCAAGCCAGCATCAAACGTGAGATCCGCATGCGAGTAATGCAGATCACCGCAACCGTAACGATGGTGGTTGCGGTCTGGACGTTCGCTTTATGGCTGGTTTTCGGACTTCAGCCGAAACTTGCGATCGCCGTGTTGATCAGTTCAACGGTTTTAGCGGTCGCAGGCCTGGTTTTGCAGGCATACGAACGTCAAACATCGCTATAGGAATTTTCTAATCGCGCAATCGCACGAAAAAGGCGGACCATGCTTGCACACAGCCCGCCCATCATCAGCAATCAAACCAAGCCAACAAAGCCAGACCGGAATCAGCCAACTAACCCCAGCCGATCAATCAGCCGACCAGCACGTCACTCGACTTCCGCAGTGAGGTCACCGTCAATCTGCCCCGGCGCCCACGAGGAGAGCTCCAAATGGTCGCCTCCGATCTGGTCCACAAGCACGGTGTCGCCGTCGTGCACTTCGCCGGCCAGCAGCATGCGCGCCAGCTGGTCGCCCACTTCGGTTTGCACCAAACGACGCAGCGGGCGAGCGCCATACGCCGGATCATAACCGGTGTTGGCGAGCCAATCGCGCGCCGAATCGGTAACATCCAGCTTGATGCGGCGATCCGCCAAGCGGGCCGAAACCTGCGCCACCTGAATGTCCACGATGCCGCCGAGCTCTTCGCGCGTAAGCGGGTGGAACATAACCAGTTCATCCAAGCGGTTGATGAATTCCGGCTTGAACTGCATATGCACGGCGTCCATCACGGCCTTCTTCTTGGCTTCGTCATCCAGTTCGGTGTTCACCAGGAACTGCGAGCCAAGGTTGGAGGTCATGATCAGAATCGTGTTCTTGAAGTCCACGGTCCTGCCCTGCCCGTCGGTCAAACGGCCGTCGTCGAGCACCTGCAACAGCACGTCGAATACTTCAGGATTGGCCTTTTCAACCTCATCGAACAGCACCACCGAATATGGGCGGCGACGCACGGCCTCAGTCAGCTGACCACCCTCCTCATAGCCGATGTAGCCCGGAGCAGCACCGATCAGACGAGACACGGAGGCCTTCTCCATGTACTCGCTCATGTCAATGCGCACCATGGCCTTTTCATCGTCGAACAGGAAGTCGGCGAGCGCCTTGGCGAGCTCGGTCTTGCCCACGCCGGTCGGGCCGAGGAACAGGAACGAGCCGGTCGGGCGGTTCGGGTCGGAAATGCCTGCACGCGAACGACGTACCGCATCGGAAACCGCTTGAATGGCTTCCTTCTGGCCGATCACACGTTTGCCAAGATAATCTTCCATGGTCAGCAGCTTCTCGTTTTCGCCTTGCATGAGGCGTCCAACGGGAATGCCCGTCCAGTCGGACACGATTTCAGCCACGGAGTCGGCGTCAACGCGGTCCGGCACCATCGGAATATCGCCACCCAAGCCACCGTCAGCACCGCCTGCCGCACCGTTCTTGGCCGCCGCCTCGTTTTGTTCGGCTTGCGCGATCTCCTTCTGGATGGCCGGAATTTCGCCATAGTTGATGGCGGAGGATTTCGCCAGATCGCCTTCGCGTTCATACCGTTCGGCTTGGGTGCGTAGTTCGTCGAGCTTCTTGCGCAGGTCGCCGATGCGGTTGTGTCCGTTCTTTTCGGCGTCCCAGCGTGCTTTCAGACCGTTGAGTTTCTCGCTTTTGTCGGCGATTTCCTTGTTGAGGTCGTCGAGACGTTCCTTGGCGCTTTCATCAAGCTCGTTTTCCGCTTTCTGCGCGGCGGCATCGTCTTTCGGATTGCCAAGCAGGTACGATTTTTCCATCTTGAGACGGTCGACCTGACGCTGCAGTTCGTCGATTTCCTCAGGCGAGGAGTCGAGTTCCATGCGCAGGTGCGATGCGGCCTCGTCAACCAGATCGATGGCTTTGTCCGGCAGCTGACGGCCGGAAATATACCGGTTCGACAGCGTCGCCGCGGCCACGAGCGCATCGTCTCCGATGGTCACCTTATGGTGGGCTTCGTATTTCGGTGCGACGCCACGCAGGATGGCGATGGTGTCTTCCACGCTCGGCTCTCCTACGAACACCTGCTGGAAACGGCGTTCCAATGCCGGATCCTTTTCGATGTTCTCACGGTATTCGTCGAGTGTGGTGGCACCGATCAGGCGCAGTTCGCCTCGCGCGAGCATGGGTTTGAGCATGTTGCCCGCGTCCATGGATCCTTCGGCCGCGCCCGCGCCGACGATGGTATGGATCTCATCGATGAACGTGATGATCTGCCCGTCTGCGTTCTTGATTTCCTGCAGCACGCTCTTTAGGCGTTCCTCGAACTCGCCACGGTATTTCGAACCTGCCACCATGGAGCCCAGATCAAGCGAGATGAGCTTCTTGTTTTGCAGGGTGGTCGGCACATCGCCGGCGACGATACGCTGCGCGAGGCCTTCCACCACGGCGGTTTTGCCCACGCCAGGCTCGCCGATCAGCACCGGATTGTTCTTGGTGCGGCGGCTCAGGATCTGGATGACTCGGCGGATTTCCTGATCGCGGCCGATCACGGGATCGAGCTTGCCTTCTTTCGCGGCTGCCGTCAAGTCGGTCGAATACTTTTCGAGGGCTTTGTAGGAGCCTTCGGCGTCGGGACTGGTCACTTTCGCGCCTCCTCGGATCGTTGGCACGGCTTTGCGTAGCGCGTCAGCGGTCACGCCGTATTGTTCCATGATTTGCGCGCTCTGATTCGGCTTTGCCGCCGCGATGGCGATGAGCAGATGTTCGGTGGATACGTATTCGTCGCCCATCTGCTGCATTTCTTTGCCGGCTTGCGCAAGTACTGCGGATAGTTGCCTGCTGACTTGCGGTTGCGCGGTGGTCGATCCGCTGGCGCTTGGCAGCGCGTCCTGCGCTTGGTGCACGGCGGCGCTGATGTTTTGCGCGTTGCCGCCCGCGGCTTCGATCAGACCGCGGATCACGCCGTTTTCCTGGCGCAGCAGCGCGTCAAGCAGGTGCAGGGTTTCGACTTGCGCGTTGCCTGCTGCCGACGCGTTCTGTACGGCGTCGGAAATGGCTTCCTGCGCCATTGTGGTGAACTTCTGTTCCATATCATCCTCCATGGTTCGCGCCGATCGTCCGTTTTTCGCACGGTCGCGTCGACGCATATGTCGTTGTCTGATATGCTCAACCGACTTCACCACCATTCTATTCCCAAAAGTTGAGCCTGCAACACTCAACTTTTGTTCACTAAACGGGAAATCGCGAACAACGCAGCACAAAGGCCGTCACCCACGAAAGGTGACGGCCTTCATATCTTCAATATGTCAATCAGCAATCGGCAATCAGCCGCGCACCACCACGTTGCGCAGGCTACCGATGCCTTCGACGTGCACGATCGCCTCGTCGCCCGGATCAAGATGGCCGGAAGCGTTCGGCGTGCCCGTCAGAATCACGTCGCCCGGCAGCAGCGTCGTGAAGCTGGAAATCGCCGCGATCTGCTCCGGAATGCCGTGAATCAGATTCGCCGTGGTGCCGGAAGCCAGCTCGACATCCTCACCGTTCAGCGTGAAGGAGATCTTCGCGTCCTTCCAATCCAAATCGTCGCGGGTCACGATCCACGGGCCGAGCGGGCAGGAGGTGTCGAAGCCTTTCGCACGCGTCCACATCGGGTCAAGTCCCTGCAGGTCACGCAATGTCACATCGTTCACGCAAGTGAAGCCGAGCACGTAATCCATGGCCTGCTCGACCGTCACGTTCTTGGCGATGCGCCCCATCACCACGGCCACTTCCGGCTCGAAATTCATATCGTTCGAGTACGACGGGATCACGATCGGATCGTCCGGGCCGATCACCGACGTGCTCGGCTTGGAGAAGATCACCATATCTTCCGGGGCGTGCTTGACGTCGGAATGGCCGGCTTCATGCATGAACTGCGCGTGCGCCTCATAATTCTTGGCCAGGCCATACACCTTCGACGGAATCACCGGAGAGAGCAGACGGATGCCGTCGCCGTCCACCGGAAAACGCTCGCCGGTCGGCTTCACGCCGGCACCGGCCAGAGGGTGCCCCTCAAGCGCCACGAGATAGTCCTTGCCGTCGCTTTCATCGGTCTGCACGAAAGCGTATTGCGGTACATCATTATGCGAAAAACGTGCGATTCTCATGTTTGCCAGTCTACCCGCAACAATCGTCGAATCGTTCATATCATCGACATGCGGCGCCCGGGTTGCGTTTCCGTAACCGCGAACGTGTAGGTGTCTCCGTCTGCGGTGAGTGGCGTGGTGAAGGTGAGCGGATCGCCGTTGGCGTCGGCCGTGAACGTTGCCGTTTTAGCTTCGCCGTCCTTCAGCCCACCGATGGAGACGGTCTGTTTGCCGCCTTCCATGCCTCTGAGCAGGGTTCCGGCGTTGCGGGCTTTCTGTTCGTCGGTGGTGATGTTGGTCAGGGTGAACGCGAACGCGCCGTCGTGGTCGTTGCCTTGCACGGTTTTGCTGACGTTCACACCTTCCGAAAGCTGCACGATGTTGCGTTCGTTGCGGAAAACGGCTTCGTAGGTTTTCACCTGCCCAGCGTCGAAGGCCTGCCACAGTTCGTCTTTGTTGACGTTGATGCCGATCAGCCCCGTACCGTCTGCCGGACTGTATCCGGACACCGCATCCTCATACAGCTGGTATGCGCCTGGCGCGAGCGATTCGAATCCGCCGTTCCACTCGTTTCCGGCTTCCAGCGTCGCCGTTTTTGCAACGTTGCCACCGGCAAGATGGATCGTCAGTTTCGTGCCTTCGGCCGGCTGTTCCACAAGCCACTGTTTGGCGACGGCAATGTTCGCGGCCGGCACCTGCAATACCGGATGCTGGTAGGCGGCGCAGCCGGATTGTCCGTCGAAGGTGTAGCAGACCTGGGCGTTCTCGTTGGAGCGCAGTCTGGGCTTTCCCTCCGAGGTCTCGCCCGTTCCCGCGTCGCCGACCGTCGCTCCGTAGCCGTATTCCGCATACTGCGTGTAGGCGAGATCCGTGGGATCGATATCGTATGAGACCGTGTACGTCGCCATGTGGGCGAGCGCGTAGTCGTTGGCGAATTCCACGCGGACCGCACCGTTGCCGTCGCCGCTGTACCACAACGTGTAATCGCGGTTGAGTATCGGCGTTTCCGCGTCGTCCGGCAGATTTGTTGCGGTGAGGTTCACGCCTCCTGTCACTTCGTAGAAGGTCATGCCGTCAACGTTTTTCACGATTGCCGTGTTGTACGCGATGCCGCTTTGTCGCGCGTATTGCGAGAGCGTGTCGGTGATGCTCACGCCGGTGTAGGCGCTTCCCGTGATGATTTCCTGTTGGATGTCGTCGAAGATTCTCGTCAGATCCGTCGCGTTGTTGGTGGCTTTGTAGTATCCGCGATTGCTTCCGTTGCCCCAGTTGTTGTATGCCGCGGCGTTTGGATAGTTGCTGGAGACGGCGTGCATGAAGCGGTTGGCGCTGCTGGTTTCGTCGCCGCCGAAGCTGGTTTGCGCCGGATTCGCTCCCGAGAAGATGCCGATGCTGTAGATTTGCGTTCCGCCCGCTTTCAACGTTTTTGCGGTGCCGACGGCACCATTGGCGACGCCAACGTCGAATCTGTCGATTGTGGTCGGCACGCCGTCGGTGAAGAATATGACGATTTTCTTGGCATCCTGGCGCGCACCCTGCAGGGCGGCCTGCGCTGACGCCATGCCTTTGTCGGCTGCGGTCGCGCCGGTGGCCGACAGGGAATTCACGGCGGTTTTCAATGATGCGGCGTCACTGGTCAGATTGCGTACGACGCTGGCATTGGACGCGAATCGCGTTACCGCGATTCGCACTTTGTCGGCATCGTCCGTAATGGTCGCGTTGGTTACCGCGGTCGCGTCGATGAACAGGACAGTGCGCCGACAATCGCACTGGCCGCGAACGCACGTATGCCAATCGCACGAACATCGCGCACATCATGGGGATCGGGAGCCAGCAGCGGAATATCAACCCTGTGGCCGGAAACCAGCAAACGATGCGTGTTCACACCGTAGGGAGTGCAGGTCATAAGCGTCAGGCGATCCTCGCCAGGCGCGATTTTCAGCTGCGACACATCATCGGGGTCGATCACGCTGACACGATCCACCTGATACCCCAAAGTGCTCCCCAACACCTCGACATACATGAAATCACCCTCATCAAGTTCGTCAAGACGAGTGAACATCATCGCGTCAACCAAGCCACGATGCCCGGCGATCACCGCATGAGTGCCCTCCCCGCCCACAGGAAGACTCGTGCCATACAAATGCCCCGCGCCGACGCCAACACCCATACCCTCCATCAAGGGGGTAACCCTTATCAAGACAACGATTGCAGGCACGAAACCGCATTTCCCGGCACGAAACGCAACGACATCACCCTAATCGCAGCAACAGGTCACACGCTCAATCAAAAACCACATAAAACGCCGAAAAATCAAAAAACGGGCCATCACACATGTGAAGGCCCGCCACCAAAAGTAAGTTAAAAAGTCAAATAAGTCAGATGAACGCGCGCTCGCCGAAAATCGCGGTGCCGACGCGCACGATGGTGGATCCTTCCGCAACCGCAAGTTCCATGTCGCCGGTCATACCCATCGACAGTTCGCGGCAGGATTGCGTGCCCGGCTCGCCGGATTCGAGAATATGGTCGCGGGTTTTGCGCAGGTGCTCGAATCCCTTGCGGATGGCGGTTTCGTCGTCGACATGCGCGCCGATGGTCATCAGCCCCTGCAATTCAAGTCCGTCCAATGTACCGATTTTTTGCGCGATGCGGATGGCATGCGAGGGATCGCAGCCGGATTTCGACGCCTCACCCGATTCGTTGACCTCCAGCAGCACGCCCACGGTGATGCCGCGAGCCACGGCCCTGCGTGAGATTTTCTCCGCCAAGTCAAGGGAATCAACCGATTCGATGGTGTTGACGACCGGCAGCACTTTGCCGATCTTATTGCTTTGCAGCTGGCCGATCAGATGGAACGGAATATGCTCACCCGCAATAGTGGAAGCGCCGGCATCGTCGGCAACGCCCAACGCGAATCCGCGCTCCCCGCAACGTGCCATCAATCCTTCGGCCTTCGCCATCACTTCCTGCGGACGATTCTCGCCGATCATACGCACGCCAGCGTCGATCGCAGCCATGATCTCACCCACGTCGCGCGTTTTCGTGGCGGCAAGCAGGCGTACGGAACCTGCGTCACGCCCGGCATGCTGCTCCGCCGATGCGATGCGGTCCAGCACACGGTGCACGCCATCGGCGATCTGCACGGCACGCACACCGTCGATCACCTCATTGGCAAGATTCTTATGGTCCATATATGCAGTCATGTTCAGCCTCTTGCGTTCACAATCCCAACTACCTCTACCAGAGTAAGAAGAAGCCCGTACGACGGTCTGAAGTGAAGCGATAAAGCGACCGATATCCGTACGGGCTAATAAAACAGACGGCAGTAGAAGGGGGAACTTCAAAGACTCCGTCCGACAGCAACTATATGCAAGATTTACTAAACACGCGCCGAAAAAACAGTTTTTTCCTTAATTTTTTCGGCGAACGCACATTCATCCCTGTATTTCGCGTAATTGACGTTCCAAAATGTCGACGCGATCCTTCAGCTCAAGCACCTGACACGTCAGCGACCGAATCTGCCCCAACTGAACGGACACCAGTCGCTCGCGCGTCTCGGAAGACAACGGGCCTTCCGTCCCCTCGCCTTTCGCGGCGGCCATGATATCCGGATCCACCTTCCAACGCGCGATATTACGCTCCACACGCTTACGCCCAACAATGGCGGGACTCAACCCAGCCGACGTGAAAATCGAGCTCGGCCTCTCGCCATCCAAATATCTACGCATGCAACTGATCTGAAAATCACGCGAATACGTAATCCGGTTCTGCGTAACCGACTCAACCGCCGGCAACGCGCGAAGATACTCGACCTCCGTATTGCTAAACTGCTTTTTCGTCATATCGACCCCATTCACCCGACAAAACGGAATACCTTTCCACGCTCGCAAACTGCCATCGCAAACGAACATATACGAACGGCACATACTACCACCTTACACGCCATATTATGGGGTAGCCGCCACCCGAATCGCCCTACGCTAAACTTGAGCGAGCCTTAAACAGGTACAGTTACATACTGCCACCATCGATGTATCAAAGGAGCCCCCATGACCGGCCGATTCGCCCCAACACCATCAGGCCGCATGCACATAGGCAACGTCTACGCCATGCTCGGAGCGTGGCTTTCCGCCCGCAAATCAGGCGATTCCATACGCTTGCGCATCGAAGACATCGACGAGCCGCGAGTGGTTCCCGGCGCCGCCGAAACCATGATGCATGACCTCGACTGGCTTGGTCTCGACTGGGACGGCAAGCCGGTGTTCCAGTCGGCGCGACACACCCTATATCAGGAAGCGCTCGATCTGCTCGGCAACCTCAGTATTGACGAAATCAGCGATAAAGTCAGCACTATCGGCATCGATTCCGACAATTCCGATTCCTACGGCACCGCTGCCAGCGACACCATAAACTCCCCCGGCACAACACCGCTCATATACCCTTGCTTCTGCTCTCGCGCCGATATCCGCGCCGCATCGGCACCGCAGGAAGGCGACCGTTTCACCGTATACCCGGGAACATGCCGCCACCACATCGCCAACGACCCGCAGCACGTAAAACAACGCCTCGCCAAAGGCGACCGCCATTCGCTGCGCATCGCCACCGACGACACCACCATCTCCTTCCACGACGAAGTGTTCGGCAACCAGCATTACAACCTCGCCCAAGACATCGGCGACACCATCGTCCGCCGTTCGGACGGCATCTACTCCTACCAGCTGGCCGTCACCGTGGACGACCTCGACATGGGCATCACCGACATCGTGCGCGGCCGCGACCTGCTTCGTTCCAACGCCTTGCAGATTTATATCCGCAAAGCCCTTATCGCGGCGGGATTCCAGCCTTCCGAACCAGTCCAATCCGCCAAATCCTCCCAATCCACCAACACTGTCGACTCCACAGACGCAACCATCTCATACGCGCATCTGCCCCTCATCGACAACGCAGCCGGCCAACGCCTCGCCAAACGCGAGCGCTCGCTCGATCTCGGCATTCTCACAGCGCATGGCGCCACAGCGCAACAGATCATCGGCTATTGCGCATGGCTGCTCGGATTACAGGGCGATCCGGAACACACCAAACCGCAGCCTATGAGCGCGACCGAAGCCCTCGGCGAATTCAGCTGGGACGCCGTTCGAGCCAATACCTCGGATCGCATGCTTGACCAAGCCGAATTCAACGCGTATTTCGAGCTATAGCCGCGTTCTGCGGTTTTCCGCATGTTCCGCAGTTCCTATTTCTGCCTATTTCTGCCTATTCTGCAGTTTTATTTCGCAGTCGCGTTCAGCCGATCCATAATTCCGAATCGAGCGGATACTCGTTGACCACGCAACCGTCCAAAAATATGGACTGCTCCTGCATAAGCGGCGCCGCCTGACCAGCTCCGGCGCACGTCATCTCGTTGTCGACGTGCCCCAACCGGTGGCCGACCTCGTGATTAATCACCATCGTGCGATATCGCGCCAGGTCGCCACCTCCCGACATCCACACGTCCGTGCCGGAATTCCAACGATCGTCGTTGATGATCACATTGTCGCCCACACGGCAGCTGTATTGTTCCGAACATATCGACGAGAACGTCGGCATACTCGACGCTTGGGCGAGCACTATATTGAAATCGCAATTGCCGTCCGTGGAAGGTTCGAAAATCGCGCCGGCGCGCGCCCATCCACGTTCGCCGTTCAGAATACGGAATACTGCGTTCGAAAAATCGTCAACCGAGCCGACTTCGCCTTTGGTGACCACGCAGTAATGGTATTGCACCACACCATTGCCGCTGTTTTGCGCTGTTTGCTGCGCTTTCGCAAGTATTTCGCTTTTCTGTTCGTCCGTCAGCGCGGCCGATTGTTCACGAAGAGCTTTGGTGACGGCGTCTTCCTGCGGTTCCGCCGTTTTCTCCGTCGAGACCTCTGCGTCTTTTGTTTCCGATGATTGCTGCGATTGCTTCTCAGATTTCGCGGCTTTCGCATCTTTCGCAGATCGATCCGCTTTTTTCGAAGTTATTCCGGTATTGCCGACCTGCGCCGCTGCCGCATTTCCGTTCAGTACCGCGTTGGTCAGCATGGCATGCACGCTGCACGACGTGCATGACACGATGACGCACAATGCGAGGACCCAAGCCACGACGCTTCTGCGGATGCGGAACGCTTCCGTCCTCTCCCGACGGCTCATGGTGGCGGCCGCCTTCGGATCGAGCGCACGCAGAATGGTACGAATCCGCTTCAATCCGGCCTCCTTATAATCCTGCCGTCACGCAGGTGGCAGCATATCTCTTCCACGGCAACACTACCAGCCAATGGTAGGCACGCAAAAAGCCCGCTTCCCCCGTACCGGAATTTTTCCGAGGAAAACAGGCTTTATGCATCAGTTCTTATACGTCAAACGCAACTTATGCGACGGTCAGGCAAACAAGTCACGAATGATCGAATGCGATCAGGCGAACAGCTTGAACATGAACGCACCCACGATGGCGCCCAGAATCGGGGCGACGACCGGAATCCAAGCCTCGTCCCAGCGGGAGGAGCCCTTGGATGGAATCGGCAGGATGGCGTGCAGCAGTCGCGGCATGAGATCGCGGGCCGGGTTCAGACCAGGACCGGTCGGACCACCCATGGAGGTCACGAGACCCCACACAATGAAACCAACCACGATGGATGCGGCAGCATGGTCTTCCTCGCCCCACGGCAGGGACAGGCAGCACAGTGCGCCGACCACAAGCACGAGGGTGCCGAAGAACTCGTTGACGAAGTAGTTCACGCGATCGTTGTGAGCGTCGGTGGTGCAGAAAGTGCCAAGGATGGCGTTGGCGTCTTCGGTGTCCTTATAGTGCGGATAGTAGGTGATGTACACCACGAGCTGACCGGCTGCGGCACCGAGCAGCTGGGCAATGATGTACGGCAGCACCAGGTTCCAGTCGAACAGGCCGTTCACTGCTTGGGCGATGGTCATGGCCGGGTTGATGTGCGCGCCGGAAACGCCACCGAACATGAGCACCGGGAACATCACGCCGAAGCCGTAGCCCATGGCGATGTTCAGCCAGCCCGCATGGTGGCCCTTAGTGTTCTTCAGTTCAACGTTCGCGACAGCGCCGTTGCCGAAGATCATCAGAATGGCGGTACCGAAGAATTCGGCCGCAAGTTTGACAAAAGTCGAGTATTCCACTGCTGTTTCCTCTATTGCTTCTTCTCAATAAGAATCAGATTGATGTCGATTCCGCTCTCGGCGGACAACAGCGTCCAACACTACTCCCCACACTGGAAGTCAGTATGCCACTAGGTATGACGTCATAGCGCTGGTTTCATATGTTGGATATTGCACTCGTAGTTTGATTCGGAAGCCATTACCAGGGTGAACGCGCCGGGGGGATTGAACCTGGAACGCGTGTCTTCATGGAGTGATGAGACGTCGGCCGACGTACGGGAGCCATAGTGAGTCCGTCGCGGGAAGCCAGTAGGGCCGGTGCGTAAGTCCATCCACGGGAATTCATCGCAAAGCCTTTTCCTTAGCATCCCATTTCCTCCACCCGCTGGATGTTTCGCCCCGCTGGAAGGCTTGCTTCCGGGTAAATTCCCCCAGTCACTGGAGGAATCAGGACTCCGAAGCGTGCGCCAGCGGGAAGATTCCCCCACCGACTGGATGTTTTGCCCGCTGAAAGGCCCACTTCCGGGAAGGTCCCTCCACCGATTGAATGTTTTCGGACTCCGGGATGCTTACAAACGGGAAGATTCCTCCACTGACTGGAGGAATCAGGACGCTGGAGAACCTTGCCGATAGTACGGATGCGGAGTACGAGGAGGATAGGCCCGAGAAACAGTTTCTACGCAAACTGCAGTGGATGTGGGAGTAGACATGCGAGAATCAGAAAACAAAAAAACCTTGGAACCGGAGTTCCAAGGTTTTGTCTGTGCCCCCTCAGGGATTCGAACCCTGGACACGCTGATTAAGAGTCAGCTGCTCTAACCAACTGAGCTAAAGGGGCGTTGGTCTTGCGAGGTTTTGTTCTCGCTGAGCACGAGAAGTAAATATACTCAGAATCGAGAAGAACGCAACTCTCGGCGTGTCGCGATTGTAGAACCGCTATTTTTCAACGATTTCAGCATATTGCATAAATCACAGAAAAATGCGATCCAGCCATCATGTTCCCTATCTAAACAGCATAACCAAGGCAGGAAATCACAATTTCTTCACAACTGTCGTTCCGCGTAACCCAATCGCCCCAAACACTTCCGCCAATTCATTTCGCTAATTTATTTGCACGGCCATGCAATCATTCTCCCCGAATCCATTGTCCGAACACCATGCACGCGCATCAGCCACCGAACCGAACTCCTCCCCGGAAAGAAGCACGTAATAATCGGCCTCATGCCCATACCGCGTGTAGTAGCTGTAGTCCGCGGCCCACGCCAACACCGCCTTCGGCCATGAAGCGCGCAATGTAAGATACTGCGCGTAAATATCGCGGTATTGCTGGGTTTTGCCGTCGACTTCCATACCGTATTTACGACTGAACAGCTGCGTTGTCGGAATGTCGTACAGTCCGGAAACCGCCGACCGGTCATGAGACAGCTGCCAGCTCAACGCCAGCTGCGCATAGCGTTCCGCATCGGAGTCGGCAATGTTCGCGCCACCCCTTGCGTCTCCCACACTCGCAACCTCATTACCGTTCGGCGTCGCACCCTTCTGCACCACCATGCTGGTCGACTTGGTTTCGATCTGGTCGGACGCACGCCAGTACTGCCCTATCGCGTACGCCAGCTCGAGCGTCGCTTTGCCGCTTGTGAACTGCATCGGATCGGATGCGAAATCGTACACCGCGGACGCGATCACCTCATTGCTGGAATCCTTGATGGAGATTTTGATGCCCTCGCCTTTCCACGCGGTGTCACCGCAGGCGTGTGCAGAGAACGCGACGGTCGCAATCATCGTGGTTCCGTTTTTCTCGACACTCTCCAAGCCCGCGTCGGGCGTTGTCGCGCAATCCTTGGTTTGCTTGGCCGCATCGTTCTGCTTGGTTTTGTTGGATTGCTCATCCGCGTTTTGCGCCGTCGAAGAACCGTTTTGCGCCGAATCGTCACCGCTATTACGATTGGTTGATTTCCATACAACAAATCCCGCGATTAACGCTATCACCGCAATAATTACAATAATTGCGATGATGATTGGCTTCTTGCGGTTCTTGCAATCATTGGCTTGCGGATCAGATTGCGTTCCGGACTGCATGTCTAGCTGCAGGCTTGATGGCGCGGGCATGGGAACCGGAGGATATGCGGCCGTTGCCGGCGAAACATCGATTTGAGTGGTCTCAGCCGGCTGAGCACCTTGTGTCCCCAACGGAAAACCGCAGGAACCACAGAATCGCATATCTGCGGTGACGGCGACGCCGCACTGCGGGCACACGGAAGGAATTCCCGCAGCCGCATGGCCATCCTGCAATTGCGCGGCGCCGCACTGAGGGCAAAACCGTCCATCTCCGTTCCACTGAAATCCACAGCGAGCGCACTGGCCGGCATACTGCTGATTCCGCTGCTATTGCCTGCCTTACCGTTCGTACTGTTTTCCGTATCGTCGTTCGGTGGTGTCACGGCTTCGGTTTCAGGGCAATCCTCCTACACGCTTTCCCTGTTCAATGTCGCCAGCGTCACCCAATACGCTTGGGCACTGTGGATTTGCTTTGTGCTTTTCATCATTGCAACGATTTACATTGCGCTTCGTGAAACGGCCCGCAACATGTATGACCCGTATTATGCGAAGTGGGAGAACACATGGAAGGCTCCTGTCGCCGTGATGGTGTTCTGGCTTGTCGCGGAATTCCTGTGCACGAATTTCCTTGCCGGATACAGCTCGAATACGGTTTCGACGATGGTGCCAATGTGGTATTTCATCGTCGCCGGCGTCTGGGCTTTCCTCGTCGAAGTGATTGCGATGACGTTTGGTCCGACGTTGGTTGCGTCGACGCCGGGATTGTGGAAGATTCTTGTTGGCGGTACCGTACAGCAGACTCCGCAGAACGTCGTCGATTACGTCAAGGCTTGCGATCCGCATTTCGGCCAACCGAAGGCAGCCAGGACCGCAGCTTCCGCACAGACCACGCAGACCGCGCGATACAACGCGCAGTATGCCAATCCGTCCGCGCCGGCAACGTCACCAGCCGCGCAGACCGCTCCTACGCAAGCGCTGCCCGCTGTTCCAATGCCAACCACGCCAATCCCAGCGCCAGCCGCTTCGGTTCCACCAGTGCCGCAGTCAACGGCTTCGGTTCCTCCCATGCCACAATCTCCGGCCGACATTCCGATGCCAGCCGTTCCACAGGGTGAAGGAAAGCCACTCGACCCAAAAACTAAGAAGACGATCCTGATCGGCTGCATCGTCGCCGGTGCACTGATCGTACTGGGCATTGTCTATGGTGTGCTCAATTCGACCGTCTTCAGCGCGAAATCCATGGCGGAAAGCTATATGTCGGCAATCGCCAGCGGCGATTACGACAAGGCTAACGACATTGCCGATCCTCAAGTGGGTAAAAACCAACGAAAGCTGCTTTCCAACAGCGTCGCCAAGACCGATAACGCGACCATTTCGAATGCGCATGTCAATGGCGTGAAATCCGGCAATGGCACAACCACCGCATCAATCAGCTACTCGTTGAACGGCGAAACCGTCGATGAGGAACTCACGATGCGCAAATCCGGCAACAAATTCCTGATTTTCCCGAACTGGCAAATCACCACGCCACTGATCAAGTCCATCAATGTTTCCGTGCCAAGCAGTGTGGAATCGTTGACGGTCAACAAGGTTGCGGTCACAGCCAAAAACGCGGAGAAGACGGATTCCGGCGAATGGCAGTTGCGCGTATACCCGGGCACGTACAACATTTCCGTTACGAGCACGGATTATATCGTCAGCGAAACGGTGGTATTCCGCACGAACGAAGACAGTGATTCGCCGACCACGCTGAAGGTGACGACCACCAGCAAGTTCAAGGATGCATTAAGCACCGCTGTGAACAACGCGCTCGACAAGTGCGCGGAATCCACCGACTATGCGCCGGAAAACTGCCCGTTCGGCTTCCGCGTATGGGATGAGGATAATTACCGTAATTTCGCGTGGTCGATCAGCATCTATCCGAAAATCGACGAAGTCGACCTTGATTATGGCGCTTTTGATACTAAAACCGGTAAGGCAAAGTGCACATACGAGGTGAAAGACGGCGATTCTTGGGATCCGGATGATGATAGTACGACGTTCAATGCGAGCGGATCGTTCGCTATCAAGGATGGTAAGGTCACGGTCACGCTTGATGACGGTGGCTACAGCTATTAAATAAAGTATGAAAATCCCCCTGCATAGCTGTTTTCAGCTGGTGCAGGGGGATTTTCCATGCTTAAGCTCAGACGTATCTCAGTCTGAAGTCATTCGCCGTAACCGCAATGAATGCAGCCATAGCGAATGGGGCCGAATCACTCAGCGACAACCTTTACGGTGAAGGAAGCGGAGATTTCCGGGTGCAGAGCGACGGTCGCAGCGAACTCGCCGGTGGTCTTGATCGGATCCACGGTGATGTTCTTCGGGTTGACGGCAGCCTTGGAAGACAGCGCGATGGCGATCTTGTCGGCGGAGATGCCACCGAACAGCTTGCCGGACTCGGAGACCTTGGCGGCGATTTCGACGACGGAACCCTCGATGAGTTCCTTGGCGGCAACAGCCTCTTCGCGGGTGGCGACGGCCTTGGCCAGACGAGCGCGCTTCATGGCCTCGATCTGGGCGGCAGCGTTCTTGGACCATGCGAAGCCCAGACCCTGCGGAATCAGGTAGTTGCGAGCGTAGCCGGCCTTGACGGACACGACGTCGCCCGGGTGACCCAGGTGATTGACGGACTTGGTGAGAATAACCTTAGTTTCAGCCATTTTCAAACCTCTCTAAGATCAGCGACCGGAAGTGGCGTACGGCAGCAGAGCCATCTCGCGGGCGTTCTTGATAGCCTTGGAGATTTCGCGCTGTTCCTGCACGGAAACACCGGTGATACGACGGGAACGAATCTTGCCGCGATCGGAAATGAACTTGCGCAGCAGGGCAACGTCCTTGTAATCGATCTCGGTGACCTTGGCGGCCTTCAGTGGATTCGGCTTCTTCTTAAACGGCTTGACCGGCGGCTGCGGCCTCTTGCGTGACATCTTGATGTTCTCCTTAAAATCTGGAAATCGCTTTTCTTGTAAGCTGCTTTAAGCTGCGATCCGAGTCGGATCAGAATTCCGGTTCGTCGCTGTTTCCGCCGAACTCGGAGGAACCGAACGAACCGAACGAGGAGGAACCGGAGTTATCCGAGTTGCCCCACGGATCCGATGCAGGAGCGGACTGCATGGCGGGCGCGGCATTGGCTGGAGCGGAAGCCCCACCCTGATAGCCTGCGCCACCGGAATATCCGGCACCGCCCTGATAGCCACCGGCATTGCCGGCGAAGCCACCATTGTTGAATCCGCCATTGCCACCAGCGAAATTGTTGCCGCCGCGATTGCCGGCAAAATTACCACCGTTGGCACTGGAGGTTCGGGTGACCTGGGCGGTCGCATAGCGCAGGGACGGGCCGATCTCATCGACCTGAAGCTCGACGACCGTGCGCTGGGAACCATCGTTCGCCTGGTAGGAACGCTGCTGCAAACGGCCTTGCGCGATCACGCGCATGCCCTTGCTTAGGCTCTGCGCGCAATGTTCGGCCATGTCGCGCCACGCGGAGCAGCGCATGAACAAGGCCTGACCATCTTCAAACTGGCCCGTATTACGGTTCCAGTTGCGCGGAGTGGAGGCAATGGTGAAGCTGGCCACGGATGCACCGTTGCCAACCTGACGGATTTCGGGATCAGCGGTGAGGTTGCCCACCACAGTGATAATCGTTTCGCCTGCCATCGTTACCTACCTACTTTGCAGCTTGAAAAGCTTGGAATTACTTACTTGCGAAGAATCTTCGTACGGATGACGGATTCGTTCAGGTTCAGCAGACGATCGAGTTCGTCGCTGGTGGCCGGCTCAGCGGAGTAGTTGACCACAACGTAATTGCCTTCGGTCTTGCCGGCGATCTCGTAGGCAAGCTTGCGACGGCCCCAGATGTCGATGTTCTCGACAGCACCGCCTTCCTTGGTGACAGTTTCCAGATACTGCTCGGTCAGCTTCTTCAGACCACGCTCATCCAGCTCAGGATCGGCAATGAACATCAGTTCGTACTTATGCGCAGACATCACCCACCTCCTTCGGACTATCGGCCATGGACCTTCCATGGCAGGAGTGTGTATGCGTACTGCCTTCACGCATCTATATATGAAAGGTATAAAGATACAGTTCAGACAACCTGTTCAGCATAGCCCTTCTGCTGGACGAGCGGCAATTGCGCACGTTCTGCAACATCATGCGCACGTTCTGTGGTGCAGGCGCGTCATGGGCACCCGCATTGTTATATTGAATACGGCTATTTTTGTACGGTTGGTACCGTATTTACGCGACTCTAGATTTGTGGAAGGCGAAGCATGTCGGCGATTCTCGAAGGCACCCCGGATAAGAAATTGGCTTTGGTGACGGGTCGTGCGTACCCTGAGCAGGCCCATGAAACCGCGAAATACCTAGGAATCGACGTACTTGAAACCACGGCTTACGATTTCGCCAACGGCGAGATGTATGTGCGTTACACCGAGCCGGTGCGTGGCGCCGATGCGTTCGTGATGCAGGCGCACACCGAGCCGATCAACAAGTGGATTATGGAGCAGCTCATCATGGTTGACGCCATGAAGCGCGCTTCCGCCCGTTCCATTACCGTGGTCGCGCCGTTCCTTGGCTATTCGCGCCAGGATAAGAAGCATCAGGGCCGCGAGCCCATCACCGCCCGACTGATTTTCGACCTGTTCCGCGCAGCCGGCGCCGACCGTATTATGACGGTCGATCTGCATGCCGCCCAGGAGCAGGGTTTCTTCGATGGACCAGTCGACCATCTCACCGCCACTCCGGTGCTGCTTGACTACGTGCGCAACAACATGCCGCTTGAGAGCACCACCATCGTGTCTCCGGATGCCGGCCGCATCAAGGTTTCCGAACAGTGGGCCGCGAAGCTGGGCAATCTGCCGCTCGCGTTCATTCACAAGACCCGTGACACCACCCGCCCGAACCATGCCGAAGCGCATGGCATTATCGGCGAGGTCGAAGGTCGCGACTGCGTGGTGGTCGACGACATGATCGACACCGCGGGCACTATCTGCGAGGCCGTGCGCACGCTGAACAACGCCGGTGCGAAGTCCGTGACGCTGGTTGCCACGCATGGTCTGCTGTCCGGCCCGGCCGTGGAACGTCTGAGGGATTGCGGCGCCAAGGAAATCGTGCTCACCGACACCGTGCCCGTTCCGGAAGAGAAGCGCTTGCCGAACATGACCGTGCTGTCCGTGGCTCCGCTGTTGGCCGCCGGCATCCGTTCCGTGTTCGAATCCGGATCCGTTTCCACGCTGCTCAACGGTCTGCCCGAAGACATGCGTCCCCGCAATATCTACGCCTGATTCGCGCAATTTTTTCAACGTAACAAAAACTCGCCCCCATCCGGTCGGCGAGTTTTTTAATGTCAGATCTTCCCAAAAACGTGGTGCCGCATCCTACGTCGGTAGGATGCGGCACCACGCGTATCAAGAGAGAAAAGAGAAATCTGGCTAGCGTCCGATAGGCATCCTCGCTTCCGTTATTTGGCGAATGCTTCGCGGATTTGCGCGGCATTGCCGTAGGAGGCCTGCGCACCATACCCTGTGGCGGCGTATGCCGAAACATACGAGGCAAGCTCGGCCGCTTCGGAAAGCGCCATGCCCGAGGCAAGACCGGCCAGCACCGTGCCCATGAAGGAGTCGCCGCAGCCGGTGGTGTCCACCGCGTTCACACGCACGGGAGCAATGCGCTGGATCGGCGTTGCCGAAGTGGAATCCAATACCACGGAACCATCGCCGCCGAGCGTCACGATCGCCTGTTCGAAACCGAATCCACGCATTGCTTCCAGCGCATGATTCCAATCGAAACCGTCCCAATCGTCGTTTTCCGGCTCGTCAATGCCAAGCAGCTGCACCATCTCATGCTCGTTGACGAGCAGAACATCAGACGCTTCAACCAGTTCGGCCGGCAGCGACGGGGTGAACGGCGAATCGTTGAGCAGCACTTTCACGCCCGCTTCATGGCACATGCGCGCGGCGGCTGTCACCGTTTCGATCGGGCTTTCCAAGCACAGGCCAAGTACGGAAGACCGTGCCAGCGCATCGCGCACGGATTCCACATAATCCACGGTGACCTGCGCGTTGGATCCCGGCGAGTACACGATGGTGTTTTCACCGGCTGCGTCCACGGTAATCACGGTTGTGCCAGACGGTCCGAGCACGCGGCGAACATGCGTGGTGTTCACGCCAGCCTCGCCCAGAGCGCCAAGCAGGAAGTCGGCGTTGGAATCGGAGCCGACCGCGCCGAACATCTGCACGGTTGCGCCGATGCGCGCTGCGGCGGCCGCCTGGTTGCCGGATTTTCCGCCCGGCAGCAGCTGCAGCGGACCGCCGGTGATGGTCTCCCCCGGCCCTGGCAGACGCTGTGCGGTGACGGTGTAGTCCGCGTTCATCGAGCCGATTACGGACACTGTGCCGTGGATGCGGTCCAATGCGGAGAGAACTTCAGTCGCGCTCATCTTTACCTTCCTTACATCAAAAGAAGATTTATGAAAATGGAGATTTGCGAAATAGTGTTTTTCAGTAATCGCAATTATCGCAAATCCCCATTTTTACTATATTGAGGATGTAATGTGCGATTACTTTGCCGATTCCTCGGTTTCCAGCGCATGGTTGCCTTCGTAGATCTTCTTCTTGAAGACAAAGAACACGATCAGGCCAAGCAGCGCGGTACCGGCGGCAATCAGCAACAGGTTGGAATAGTTGGCGGCAGTGCCGGTTGCGCCGGTGATGGAGCTGCCTGCGAGGGCGTTGGATCCGAGCAGGCTGCCGATGATGGCGATGCCGATGGACGGGGAAACGTTCATGGCCAGATCGTTCATGCCGACGCCACGGCCGGATTCGTCCTTTTCAATGGTGCCCAGCACGGTGGAGACCACCGGGGAGTACATGAGGCCGCAGCCTGCGTAGAACACACATGCGCACAGGGTCAGCACCACGAAACCGGAGTTCACGCAGAATGCCGCACCGGTCCAGCCGAGGAACATGAGGGTGCCTGCGGTCACGATGCCGGCCTTGATTCCGATCTTGCGGATGATCATGCCGGAGCAGGTGCCCACCACGGCGGCGACCACGAAGGCCCACACAATGTGCAGGGAGACCTGGGTGGTGGTCATGCCGTAGATGTTGGTGCCGATGGCGTTGAAGATCGGGCTCAGTGCGTAGTTCACGAAGTAGAACACGAGGATCAGGCAGATGGCGCGCAGCCAGCGGGTGTTCTTGAAGAACGCCGGGGTGATGAATGGGTTGGAGGCCTTGTTGATGTAGAAGGCGAATGCCACGAACAGCAGCAGGGAGACCACGAGCATCCACCATGCCATGTACGAGAAGAACAGGGTGAGGAATGCGGTGGCGAAGCCGAAGATCACGAAGCCGAATGCATCGACCTTCTGGCCGTTGCCGCTCTTGGACGGCAGGGTCTTAAGCAGGATCGGCAGGAACAGGATGGTGACGGACGGAATCAGGAACAGGAACTGCCATGCGATGGAGCTGAGCATGCCGGCTGCGAACACGCCGATGGATGCGGAAAGCTGGTATGCGGCGGTGAACAGACCGAAGAAGATGACCTTCAAATCGTTACGCAGGTACTTGGTGGCCACCACCAGGAAGGCGGAACCTGCCACCTGTTCGCCTGCGGTCTGCAGCACGCGTGCGATGATCACGGTCCACAGGTTTGCGGCGAAGAAGTAGTTTGCCACGAAACCGAAGATGGAGCCGACGAACAGCGTCACGAGACCGACGGTCACAAGCTTACGCAGGGAGACGAAATCGCCCAGGGAACCGTAGATGAAGCACACGATGCCGAGCACGATGCTCGGAAAAGCGGTGATCAGGGACGCCTGGTTCGGTGCGCCGACGTCGGCGCCGACCTGCTGGAACACCAGGTTGAAGCCCTGCAGGCACAGGGTGCCGAGCACGAAGGTGATCAGCAGCGGGATCAGGGCGCGGATGGCCATCTTGTTGCTGGTCACCGGATCGTCGAACGGATCGGCGGATGCGGTGCCGGTCACAGCGGTTGTGTTGTTAGACATAATAAAAATCCTTGATTCTCTCGAATTGCGCGATATGCGATACGTAATATGCGAGACGCGATCGCTTGGCCGGTTACGCTTATTCAGCCTTGGCTGCGAGGCCGGAGATGCGGGTCATGAATTCGTTCAGGAAGCGCGGCACGTCGACGCCGACGGCAACCTTCATGGTCTTGGCCGGGTCATTCAGGCGGGTTTCGTCGCCGATGGTGCGTCCGCGGGTCGGGCCTTCCACGTCGACCTTCATATTGATGTCGAGGGTGGTGACGAGGGTCGGGTCCACTGCCACGCCAACGGCGAGCGGATCGTGCAGACCGCAGCCGCCCAGATGCGGGGACGTGGTTTCGTAAGCCTTGATGTAGAAGTCGGTCATGTCGGCCAGGAACTTGCCGGCCTTGGTGCCGAGGTCGCGCCACTGCTGGGTTTCCTTGTAGGTGAGCAGGGTCTGCAGGGTCACGTCGAGACCGATCATGGTGGTCGGCGCCCCGGAACGGAACAGGTAGTCGGCGGCTTCCGGATCCTGCGAAATGTTGGCTTCCATGCAGGCGTTGCAGTTGCCGGGTACGGTCAGTGCGCCACCCATGAGCACGATCTGGCCGATTTCGTCTTTGATTTCCGGAGCCTTCTTCAGTGCGGCTTCGATGTTGGTCATCGGGCCGGTCGGCACGTAGACGAGATCCTTGCCATAGGTCTTCACTGCGTCGATGATGAAGTCGACCGCAGATTCGGTTTCGACGGAACGGCTGGAATCGGGGATTTCCACATCGCCGATGCCGTTGTCGCCATGGATGAATGCGGAGATCGGCAGTACTTCGAAGTGATCGGCGGTACTGGAGTGCGGCAGGCCTTGATAGACCTTGACTTCCGGGTGGCCGAGCAGGTCGGTCACAGCCAACGCGTTGCGCACACCCTGCTCGACGAGCACATTGCCGTAGGTGCCGGTGATGCCGATCAGCTCGACTTCCGGGCTTCCCAGGGCATACGAAATAGCGAGTGCGTCATCAACGCCGGTATCAAGATCAAGAATCATCTTTTTCATGTGTATGCCTTTCCTCTTTGACGAGCCTGACGACGGTCCGCCACCATACGGGTGCGTCGTCAGTTATACATCGAGCACATTCTCGATTGTGTTGTGTTGACAAGATTTATGATAAAGCGTTTTATCAAGAACGCAAATTCTTCACCTACACACGGCGTGTTGCCTTTATTTCCAACAATTACAGCATATTGGAAATGCTTACGTCACCACATACCGAGACTGATCTGCACCACCCGTTTTGCACCAGTCTGCAGCATCTAAAAATGGCGGTTTACGCGCAGGCCGCCTGCACCAGTTTCGGCGTAAGCACTTCAACCTGCGGATCGGAAAGCCACGGACGGGCATCCCCTGATTCCGTACCGGACTTGGCACGAACCGCAACATCAATCCGCTTACGCAACATACCCCAACAGGCGGCGGCCAAATCAGCCACACTCTGCTCAACGGTGGTCATACGCCAACCAAGCCCGAATCGCTTGAGAATATTGTCGTAACCAATCACCTGCATATCCTCAGTAACGCGCAACCCACGTTCCGCCATACGCTGACGGAAACCAAGCGCCATCACATCATTGCAGCAGAACACGGCCGTCGCACCGCCATCAATAATCTGATCCGCAGCATGATAGCCACTACCGAAACGGTAATCCCCCTCAACGCACAGCGACGAATCGAAACACTCCCCCGCCTGCTCGACGGCATCCACAAACCCACGACGACGCTCCGCAGCACTCGACTCCGCAGTATCGCCAGTCACAATGCCAATACGAGTATGACCACCCTCCAACAGATAACGGGCAGCCAAACGACCGCCAAGATAATTGTCAAAACCAACGGCATCGCACCAACCGCACTGCGTCAAACGATCAATCAACACCACAGGGCACGACACAAGCGCCACATCCTCACGCAACCGCTCAGCAGCATCGCCAACGCAGGACTCGCGCGCCGGAATCAGCATCACACCGTCCACCCCACGAGCCGGAAGGCGCTGCAACAACTCATGCTCGGTAACATGCGAATCATCGGAATTGGCCACAATCAGCGAATACCCCTGCGCGGCGCATTCATCCTCCACGCACTTGGCAAGCGCCGCGAAAAACAAATTCTCAATATCAGGCACGATCAGCGCAACCAGCTGGGATTGCTTGGTCACCAAGCTTCGCGCGCTCTGATTCGGTACGTAATTCAGTTTCTTTGCCGCGTCGGCAATGGCCTTGCGCTTCTCCTCGGACACGCGAGCCGGTCGATTATTCAACACCAGCGAAACCGTCGTCACAGACACCCCCGCGGCAGCGGCCACATCCTTCAGTGTCGCACGATACGCCATCCAAACCCCCTTAAAACGTTTCTCCCTCCAGCATAAATGCCATGCGATCCTGACGCGCCCAGCATCGCAATCACAAACAAATTCCTTTCACAGCAAAATAATCCGCACTATTTCCAGCGGTAAATCGTTTTTCGGAAGTGTTTTTTGTATACTCGCAACGTTTTGTCTGAAATGAGAGCCACACGAGAAGAGAGGAACCACCATGCAGCCAACCATGCAGAAAAACAATGTGAAACAGCGCAAGACCATCGCCATCATCGCCATGATCGCAGTATCTGCCATCGCGCTCGCAGCCGTCGCCATCATCGCAGTCTCTAACAAGCGCGAAATGACACAAGCCGCCAGCGACACCTGCGCGTTGAATGCGAAAGCGCTCGCCACGCATCAGGAGAGCTTTGAAGAAGCGCAACAAGAAGCTGAAGAAGCAGCGAAACTCACCGTAAATGACGTGGCGGACGGCACCACGCTCGAAACCCTGAAGGATGCGATCACACTGGCCAAAGCCGTGGAAAGCGCGCCAGCATGCCCCGCAAGCGGCAATGCCAGCGACTTCACCAAAGCGACGGACGACATTCGCAAATACGCCGACAACCTGCGCAACATCACCAACGAACTCGACGCGGCCGCCAAGTCGGTGGTCGCCAGCCAAGAACTCAAACTCGAGTCCGCCAAGTAAGTCAAGTAAGCCGCCCCGACGGTTAGCGCCGACGTCAGCGCCAAACCCTACGTTTAACGGGGCCAAAGTCATCCAAGTCTGCAACTTCGCCCCCATTACAAGCATTTTCGCACCACATCGGGCTTATATATGGCAGGTCATTCCGGAAAGACCGCAGTTAGAGGGTGCAAAATTACCCCCTAACTAGCTTGTTTCAAAAACAGACTGCCATACATAGGCGAAATGCCTCCGCACAAACACCAAAATCTGCCATACATAAGCGAGATACCATCTGCCGACTTTCCTTTATTTTGCACTATGCGTGCATTTGACATAGAATACACATTAATTGCACGCAAGATTAGGGCAGGTGATTCAGATGGGCAATATTACCATTCGCATGAACGACGATCTGAAAGCTCGAGTCAACCAGACACTCGACGCCATAGGCATGAATTTCAACACTTACGTGACCATGGCGAGCATCCAGCTCGTGAACCAGCAGCGCCTGCCTTTCGACACTTCCGTGCGCGCCGCGGAACCAAACGAGCAGACCAAGCGAGCCATGCTCGAAGCCGAAGCCAAGGAGCGCGGTATCCTCCCAGACGACGCGGCCACCTTCAACAGCGCGCAAGATGCCATCGCCTGGCTGCACAACAATCACGGCTGAACAGGCAAAGCGCCATGATTACCATCAAATTCGACCAACAATTTCAGACCGACTTCAAACGCATCTCACGACGGATACCTCAAATCGTCACGGAACTCGAATATGCAATCGAAGCTATTGAGGAGTACGGACGCGTTCCGGAATCATATAATCCTCACATGCTTGATCACCCACGAGGAATCTACTCGGGATATGCGGAATTCCATCTTGCCGAAGGAAAAATGGATGTGTTGGTGATCTACTCGGAGCGGCCGGAAGCGTCGACAATCCGATTCATTCGCATGGGATCCCACGACGAACTGTTTGATGGTCCGTTGCTTTAGATGAGACCATCGTAGGACCCAACGAGATTCAGCCATCGATTTCCGCCCAATAAAACTTTTTCCCACCATATCGGGCTTATATATGGCAGATTCGGCAGCCTGACTTGAGGTTTTTCGCTTATATATGGCAGGTCATTCCGGAAAGACCTCAGTTAGAGGATACAAATTACCCCCTAACTAGCTTGTTCAAAAACAGACTGCCATATATAGGCGAAATGCCTCCGTACAAACCCCAAAATCTGCCATACATAAGCGAGATATGCCCATGAATTACGCATCTATGCTGTGCAGGCGCGACCTCGCGTCGCTTAGAGGCTTGACAACACCTTCCATTTGACAAAAGTTGTCAGTTGCCACGCACCAGGAGACGCAATAGGGGCCGCACCTTCGAGGTGCGGCCGTTTTTCATCCTTCACCAAACCTGGATCTGCAACTAAGGCTAGCGAACAAAATGTACGCCAAACCACACATCCATTCCCCGGCGAGGTTGACTCGCCTGCAACGCGTCTCCTCGATCACCGCTTACCGAACTTCAATTGTCCGGCTTACGCCACACGAACCGAATTCTTACTGGCCTTGGGCGCGGTAGCGGGCTTCGGTGACGGCTTTGGCGGACTCCCACCAGGCGCGGTTGTCCGCATACCAAGCGATGGTCACTTGCAAACCGGCTTCGAAATCGGTGTGCACGGGCCGCCAGCCGAGTTCGGTACGCAGCTTATTGGAATCGATCGCGTAACGCCGATCATGCCCAGGACGGTCACGCACCCAGTCGAATGCGTCCTCCGTACACCCCATAAGCCGCAGAATCATACGCATCACGGCAATATTGCTCATTTCGCCATCCGCGCCAATCAGGTACGTTTCGCCGATCCGCCCGCGCGTAAGAATCTCCCACACCGCGGAAGAGTGGTCTTCCGTATGAATCCAGTCGCGCACGTTCTCACCAGTGCCATACAGTTTCGGCCGCACACCATCCATGATGGATGTGACCTGCCGCGGAATGAACTTTTCCACATGCTGGTATGGCCCATAATTGTTGGAACAGTTGGAAATCGTGGCACGTAGACCGTACGTGCGAATCCACGCGCGCACCAGCTGGTCGGATGCCGCTTTCGACGCACTGTATGGGCTAGACGGCTTATACGGCGTACTTTCGGTGAATTTGCGTGGATCGTCGAGCGCGAGGTCGCCGTACACTTCGTCGGTGCTGATGTGGTGGAATCGCACGTCATGCTTGCGTGCCGCTTCAAGCAGGCGGAACGTGCCTTCCACGTTTGTTGTGATGAAGGGTTCAGGATTGGCGATGGAATTGTCGTTGTGTGATTCGGCTGCGAAATGCACGATCGCGTCATGATCCGGTACGATACGTTCCAGTAATGCGGCATCGCAGATATCGCCTTGCACGAGTTCGACTTGCGATTGCGGAAGACCTGCGATATTTTGCGGATTTCCGGCATACGTCAGCTTGTCGAGCACGGTTATGTGCACGTCAGGATGGTTGTGTGCCACGTAGCGCACGAAATTGGCTCCGATAAACCCACATCCGCCGGTCACAATGATGTTGCGCGGCTTGAAAATCTCACTACTCACGATTTCAGGGTACCGGCAGGGTTGCATCATGGAGCGCTCGTGGGCGATGTCTCGAATCACTAATTCACGTAACCCGCGCAAGCCGAAAAGTTCAATGGTTGCACGGCTTCCCCCGTGGCGGATGCGATATCTATGACAGATTCAGCAGGTTTTTCGCACTCCAAACCTTGATTTGGTGTATGAACGGCACCTCAGTTACCCTTGATTTGGTGTATGAGAGCGGCTTTCTCAACCCTTGATTTGGTGTAAAAACCGCATAATCATTGGCTTTTCAAGCAGAGCACCCATTGAACTCAAACGAGCACCCTAAAATTTAGGTCCTGGCAGAAGAGAACTTCTGGATTACATGGCAAGATTCGGGCTCTAGGCCAAGTATGAGTCAGGTCCCGCTTCTGTCTCCAGTGAAGCCGACTCGCTTGCAGCGTGACATCTTCAAAAGCGACGCTTACCGAATCTCAGTTGTCAGACTGCGTCACATCGCCATGGCGAACTGTCATAAGCGTTCCCGTCCGACGCACTTCACAAATTCGTCTTCCTGAGGCTTGGAACCCTTATAGTCGGCAAACAACACTTCAAAATCCGGAACAGCAATGGTCTTCATACGAGCACAAGTTGGAACGGCATGTTCAGCAGCAATATGTCCAGAAGTCGGAATAGTGCGTTCATGGTCTGCCATGGCAACCACGTTACACCTCACGTCAACGGTCTAACTGCGCCAAGCCACGTACCGAATCCGCCGCCCGCCTTCTCGTCGCCCCATACAAGCCACGCTTTCGGCGCATTATCAGCTGGTAGCATCCAACACTTGCGCGCGCATATAGTCGTCCACCTTGAACACCAAATCCGTCTGCCGACCGTCGCTCGCAGCAAATTGAGCAAAAAGATCCGCATATCGAGCCTCTCCCCCAGTCTGCAAATCAACCAATTCCTGCGCTACGACCCTTCAGATTTCGCATACATTTTGTTGCCTTTTCCCACTTACATTGTAGGCAGATACCCCACGTAGCACAGTTAACCTTCCAGCTACCTTTAAGACATCCGCTAGATACCCGTTCGTCCACAGCTGAACACTAGAATGTACCCGGCTTAATTGTACAGAGCCCCTAATTACAAGGGGCTATCTTGTTGAAGGATGCGACGATGCCTATTTTCTCGCCTGACCGTCACGCTTGTGCACCTTCATACGTAAAACTTACTAAGCAGCCGATTGCGGGTGGAACATATCGCCCTCTTGCGGACAACGAAGACAGCAACGCCTGTGCTCCATCCACCCTTTCAGGTCACCACAGTTCAAAGCTGTATACGCAGAAGTCGGCAATTCACGCTACCTCCGACAACACAAGCATCTTTATTTCAGGCGCTGGCACCCTACCCTGTTTACCGGAGATGGCTTCCAGTAGATCCGTCAGTAAAGCCGAAATAGACAATAACGAACAAATCGCTTCTTCTGAGCTCCAGCCCCATCAACCCGCTGAGCAGCCTTTGAATCAGGTCGTCTCGGTTTGCAAACGAGCCGCACATACCACGGCAAAAACGCTTTCCACCGTAGGGCACACGGCTGTAAAAGCAACCAAAGTTACCGGTCACGCCATCCACACTGCTGCCACAGCAGTAAAAACCGCATGGCATACTTTTATTAATTTCAAAGCCGTTCAACTCATCATCAAATTCTTTAGAAAAGCATATGGCCCGTGGAAGAAGCGCATGAGGTTCTCCTATGCGTTCTACGCCATCGTGTTCACCCTATTGACTTCTGCCGAGGTCATCTTCCTTCAGTGGGGAATGTATAGCGAACCAACGTACGATAAAGGCGATGAAGTTGATCAGACAACCAAAATTCTGAACAGCGTCGCAGGGCAAGTCACCAAATTCGTCAGTCAAATGTGGCTTGAGCAGAAATCTCTCTTTTTGGTTAATTTTGTCGGGCTCGGTCTTATTTATCTCGCACTCATTTTTGTCACCAACAGATTCTGGATTGCGACACTTCTTTTCGGAACAGCTATAACAGCTTTTGGCGTAGCAAACAGCATAAAAATACAATTACGTAATGAACCAATCATTCCAGCGGATTTTACTTTTATATCTGGAGGAGACGCCGGCAATATTGCTTCATTTATTCCTGACAATTCACAGCAATTCGTCGAAAATGCCGTCACAGTCGTCATTTGGATAATTGCTATCTGTTTGTTGCTCTTCCTACTCGATAGACGTAAATGCTTTATCTACTGTTCATGGCGCAAACCATTCGCCAGTGCGAAAAACACCGTCGGCACATTCAGCCGAGCCCTCGCCGCCGTGGTTAGTGTAGTCATCCTGGCATCCTATGCAACAAACTTAGGAACTGGTGGGTCATGGTCAAATATGTGGGCAACCAAACAAGGTTATACGCCCACACTTTTCGACGCAGCAGAAGATGCCCGAAATAACGGTCCTGCGACGACCTTCTTAAGCCTGACAAAGGCTCCCACGATGGATAAACCTGAAGGTTATTCAAAACAGAAGATGCAGGCAATTTCAAAGAAATATTCAAAGCTTGCAAATTCCATAAATAAGTCCCGAACACAGCAATTGACCGACAGCACTGCCATCATGATACTGTCAGAAACATTTGCCGACCCCACCAGACTCCCTGATATTACTTTTGATGAAGATCCCATTCCGAATATTCGAAATATCATGGGAACCACTACATCCGGCACCATGCTTTCGCCTGGTTATGGAGGTGGAACCGCCAACATTGAATACCAAGCTCTCACAGGTCTTTCTTTGGCGAATTTTAGCGATTCAATGATTGTTCCTTATCAGCAACTCGTACCGACTCAATCTAACCCATATTCGTTTAATCAGATCTGGACACAGAAATATGGAGAATCCGGTTCCGAGGCAGTGCACCCTTACTATCAAAGCATGTATCTAAGAAACACAAATTATAAAAAGTTTGGTTTCTCGCACCTTTATTCTCTCGACAGCGCAACCCCTGTCGAGCATACCGAAAAAATAGGAGAATCACCATATGTGAGTGATTCCTCCACCTATCAAGATGTTTTGGATTTGATCAAGAATCAAAAGAATCCAGAATTTCTGCAAGTCGTCACTATGCAAAACCACATGCCTTACAGCAACTACTATGAAGCGGAAGACGTCCTCCAATCTTCTGTTACCGATGACACACCTGACGATGAGCATAGTGCGATTAACGTTTTTTCTACGGGCCTGAAATACACGGATCAAGCAACACTTGACTTCCTCAGCCAGTTGAACCAGATCAACAAGCCTATTACAGTCATTTTCTATGGAGATCATCTTCCAGGCATCTATTTAAAAGAAGAACAAAATCCGGACGATTCGTTCCTACTTCATGAAACCGATTATTTCATTTGGTCAAACGATGCGTCACCATCTGCAAATGTTAAGCTTGACGACTCTGAAGCAGCTTTTTCTTCATCTAATTATTTCATGTCATCCGCAGCTGAGCATATGAATGCAAAAATTTCGCCATACCTAGCTTTGCTAACTAAACTCCACGAGGAAATACCTGCGATTAGCCGTGTCATCTCGAATAGGGGCGGAATCGGGCTCGGAACAGCAACTTATCTTCAATCCGACGGCACAGTGACTGATTCTGCCAGCATGAGCAAGACGCAAAAGCAACTACTAGCAGACTACAAGCTTGTACAGTACGATCAGACCTCCGGAAAGAACTATCTAAAAGAAAGCGACTTCATGAGTGTAGACTGAAGAAAGCTTTGAGTCCGAAGACAACACGATAGAAGGAAACAATGGATAAGACGCCACTCGTTTCAATCATTATCCCCGTTTATAATGCAGAACAATATCTGCCATTTTGTCTCGACTCAGTCAAAAACCAGTCTTGGAGCAATCTCCAGATTATTCTTATCGACGATGGTTCCACTGATTCTTCGCCGCAAATTTGTGATTTATATGCTTCTACCGACAACAGAATTATTGTAAGACACCAAGAAAATGGAGGTATTGCCAAAGCTCAGAATGCTGGACTGGATTTGGCGAAAGGTGATTACATCGCTTTTATTGATAATGATGACATAATGGCACGAGACAATATTGAAATTTTATTTCATGCGTTAGTCTCCAATCATGCTGATATGAGCAAAGCCCGTTGGCAACAGTTTGGCATTTCGCAGATCCAAAAAATCAAAACGAAAGCTTCAAATGGCACAGCTCTTACAGGCAAAACAACATCTTTTAGCAATCCTCTGCAGTCATATCAAACTGTTTTCAGCAAGCTATTTCGCGTTCTAGGAAAGATGGCTGGCAAAAACACTGAAGCTCGTTATTTTAATGAGGCGAATTGGTGCCGTTTGTATGCACGAAAAGTATGGGATGGAGTTCGGTTTCCCGAGGGTATTTACGCTCAGGACACTGCAATAGCCGGAGAGTTATATCTTCGGATGGAAACGGTAGTTGACGTTGATGCAACCCTGTACTACTGGTTGCAGAGGCCTGACTCTGTTACACATAAGATGCGTAGTGCCTCGTTCTATCATGATCACATCGTCGCAGCTAAGAAAAACTTCATTCTGTGTCAAGAGAATAGTGTTATACCAGCGCGAAGCTACTACACTCTTACGGGCAATCTTAAAGATGAGGGAAAGGCTGCGAAGAGTCCTACTGAAAAGCAACAGTTTAGAATTGACCAATTGCAAGTTTCAAATCTAATCAAGTCTCTTTCTCTTAAAGATAGAATGATTTGCAATTCGCTTAAGCGGATGAGACTGATAGAAAAAAGAATATACGATGCGAAAATTAAGAATATGAAATAGTAAACGTGCGGCAACTTAATGCCGCACGTTTACTATTTCTCTTGCTGCTTTTCCAAAGAATTTGCATCGATTGTCGCTTGATCGTTTAAATCAACAGCAATAGCTGCTCGCACGCCTTTCCATTTCTCAGCGACAAAAAGTGGATTGACTACCAGCCAATACAATTTGCGTTTCCATGAATATTGATGATCTTGCAGGATGAACTTTGAGCCTAACGTATAGGCACGAATCATCTGTTTAATGACGAATGGCATGGAAATTGGGCCCATTGTTTTGCCAACACGTCGTACGCCGACAATCTCATCAAACATACGTTTCTTGTAATCACGTAATTTGATCTCATTAGTATGCCACACATTAGCTCTTGGCGCATAAGCTTTAACATAACCGTGCTTGACGAGATCCTCGCCAAACTTCTGATCTTCAGCATACGGCACGTCCTGGTATGGAACGTCTCCAAGGAGCACAGACTTACGAGCCGCCGAATTAACGTCTGAATAGAATGTAACTAGATCAAAAATTTGTTGAGAGTCGATAAAGTCATCCTCATAGAAAAGCGTCGTTCCGAAGTCTGGACCAAACTGCTTAAAGGTCCGTATTATCTCCTCTTTCAGCAGGGGAAGAGCATTAGGACGAGGATCTTGCTTGCCCATGACACCGGCAACCATCGGGAACCGTTCCATCGGCTGAATAATCTCGTACAGCCACCGATCATGAGCAGGCGTTGCATCTTGAGTCAGATACACAACATACTCGCCCTGAGCCATTTGAGCCGCCTGCTGACGTACCCTTCCGTGTGAGAAATCAGGCTTTGCAATGGTTTCATACCGAAAATGCTTAAACTTGGGCAACCAGGCTTTAATTATTTCAGGAGTACGATCTTTTGAGCTCGTATCAATGACAAGAATCTCGTATTCGAAATTTGTCTTTTGCTTAATTAGGCTTCCAAAAAGCTCATCAAGATTGTCTTCACCATAATAAGTAGGAATGAAAACAGTAGCTTTAATCTCGCTCATGGCTGGCAGTAGTCACCTCTCGCATGATAATTTTCGCAAACTTCTCATATGACGCATCCCATGATGAGCTTTCCGCGCTCTTAGAAATGCGTTGGCATCTTGCTTCAATGTCAGGATCAGAGACAACTTCATCCAATCCTTTGGCCAATTCGATTGGCGAGTCCAGAGTGTAGACAATATCTGAATTCTCACCAATTACCAAACGATTGTTCTCTCCATCGTTCATTACAGGAACACATCCTGCAGCAAGCAGTTCAAGAGGAAGAAGCGATGCGTTCGTTAAAGAAAGCACCAAACATGCCTGAGAGGCATGGTAAATCGAAGAAAGCTCCACAGGACTGACGATTCCTCGATTTTCGTACGGGAATGGAATGTCATAATCAGATACATCCCAGCCAAAGAAAACGATATTGTAGTCAGGATGTATTTGGTGGAACTTCGCCAAAGTCAAGACGCCAATTTCAAAGGCGCGTCTCTCAGTCACAGGTCTTGCATAGAAACAAATCTGCTTCTTTTTTGAAGTTTTTCCAGTAGGACGATAAATATCTAGATCTGCACCAAAGTCAAAGAAATCAGCTTTCATGCCATATTCTCCGACCTTTTTCGTCAGCCAACGCCCAGCTGTAATACCGTAAAAACCAAAACGATAAGTGTTCTCAGCTAACACCGCTTTAGAGCCCATTCCGTAAAAGAGCGGCTCGAAATCCTGAACGAAATACATTTTATGGGCAGGATTCTTCATATTGAAAACAGGATAAGCGGTTTCCCATCCCGTCGCGAACAGGACGTCGATGTCTTCTTTTTCAGCCTGACTCATAGGCAGACAACGAACATCAATATCAAAATGCTCTTTCAACAACTGGTGAGAATAATCAGCTGGCTGTTGTGAGATGCTCTCGTAGATGAAAAAGGTGACATTATGTCCGCGCTCTTGCAACGATTTCGCAAAACGAGCGATTGTATGCTGACCGCCGCTACCAATGCTGATGGGCGAAAGAACCCACCCAATATTTAACTTTGCCTTATCAACCTTCTTAGGTGCAACATACGGCTCAGCAACAAAATCAGCTTTGACAACATCTTCCACAGATGTCATAACGTCAATAGGGCGCTTCGAAATAACGCTTTGCACCGCATGAGAACGCTTCAGCTTACGTTTTATAAAAGAAATGCACCGCTCAAAAGTGACCTTAACTCCGTTAGACCGAAGGTATTGAAAAAAAACGCTGATATATTTCACTTCTGGTTCCCCTTGATCATATCTTTCAGCTTACGTCCAGGAGCAGTAATCGTCCTACCTATCCTCCAAGAACTAGATTTTTCCATTGCCTCTATGCGTTTACGCAAAATATCATTCTGAAGAGAAAGATCGTCCTGCATTTTTCGAGCGTCCTGAAGTTCCTCATCAAGATGCTGCTGAATTCTGCGCAAATCATCACACTGCTCCTGGAGCCACTCTTTATCACCTTCCAAAAGAAGTGCACGATTCAGGGAATGAAAACCTCTTGTAAAAAGCCTTATATACGATTCATTATCTGCGATATGAGAAAAATCAACCGTTCGAAAAGAGCTGCCACTATCATAACCTGTGAAATCAGTGACTCTTTTAATTAGCTGTTCACGTATTTTTAGATACGATTTAGGATTTTCCTTCGGTGTATCAACGTCAAAAAGTGAATAATCATTAAGATATTCTTCATCAGTCGCACTGTTCACCAGCTCAGCTAATCCGGCATACCTTTTTTCATCGTATTTATTCCGATCCTTGACTAAAAAGACCGGCGTTTCAAGTGCAAGTGCCGGAAGCATGGCATGCAGCCTCGTAGAAATGACAGCAGAAGCCGATTGATACAAATACAAGAAATATTCAGCTAACTGAAGACGATCGTCTTGACTCATATCTGCATCAAAATACGGAGATGCCTGTATGACTGAGCGGTTAGTATGACTCTGAACCATCTCCACAACAGGCTGAGGAACATCCACCGCTAAGACAAAGTCGCCTTTGGGAATACCCGGGTCCCTTTGCAGAGTTAAAGTCATGCAACCTGAAAAATAAGACTCAACCCCATGTTTCTGCAAAAGCTCCAACGTTGAAAGGTCTCTCGCTCCTACAGGACCATGGTCATTAAGATAACGAATGCTCGTATCGTTAAAAAAAGTATCAAGAACCTTAGAGTCAGCCTGATCAATATACATTGATACAGTAAGGGGAATCACTTTATTGGACTTCGGAGGCCACTGGTACGGCGCATGCATAAACCACCCATTAGTGATTATTTTTGTCTCCTCATCAGGACAGTATTCACCCAGTCTGTCTCGGTCTATATAAGTATCCACCGATGGCAAAAAACGCCTTGCCGCTATGCTCTGAATTTCATCCCCGATGTTCTCGGTCTCATATTTGAAAAGGCCGTATTTCATATTATCCCTCCATTGGAGACAGAACGAAATCGAAGTCAGGCTTCCAATTCTGGCTCACGTCGACAGGAGCATGAACCTCGAACAACAATGCATTGTTTGCCATTAAATAGTTTTCGCTTCTATCTTCCTTTTTCACTGCTACTTGCACTGAAAAAATGCCGTTAGGAAAAATGTTATCTACAGAAAGGCGCAGATGCATATTTTTCCCTTCGGAAAACACGATTTTCTGATTAACGTTCTTATCATCGCTGGCGACACGGAAAACAATCTCTCCGACCTCGCTATTAATAACAAAAGTCAAAACCGCATCTTCTAAATTTCTCTTCGGGAGAATATCTAGATTAAAGATAAGCTCGCTGTCAGTAATCTCATGGGATATTTTGAAATCAACATTCTCCCTTCGTTGACGAGTTTCCTCCTCTTTCTCGGAGATCGACATCTCAGTGTCGCCACCAGAAAATTGAGATTCAAGGTTAGCGAGATCAAGACGCTGATTATTCAACTCTTGATATGCTTGCGCGACTTCCAAAGGAGTACCGTCAATTTTAAGATCACCATCATGAATCAAAATAGCGCGATTACAGAAACGTTGCACCGAGTCCATGGAATGAGTAACAAGTACAACGGTCTTTTTCTCGCGACGCAATTTAGCAAAATACGCATAACATTTACGCTGAAAAGCCTCATCTCCAACTGCCAAGATCTCATCTAGCAGGAGGATATCGGACTGAGCACGAATAGCCATAGAGAACGCCAAACGGACAAGCATGCCGCTGGAGTAATTCTTGATCTTCTGTTCCATAAATTGACCAAGTTCGGCAAAATCAACGATATCGTCATACATTGCGTCAATCTCTTTGGTTGAAAAACCCATCAGGGCTCCGTTGAGATAAACGTTATCATGTCCGGTTAGTTCAGGGCTAAAGCCAACGCCCAATTCAATAAATGGCACCAAAACGCCGTTAATGTTGATGCTTCCAGAATCAGGATAGTATATTTGCGCCATCAACTTCAGCAACGTGCTCTTTCCGCTGCCATTACGTCCTACAATTCCAATAAAATCTCCCTTGTTGATTTTAAAGGAAATATCACGTAAAACCTGATGTTCTTCATACCCCTTTTTCCCACTTACAGCGTTAAAGATCGCTTGTTTCAGACTAGAGGCCTTCTCAAGCGGCAACTTGAAGCTTTTGGAAACATCTTTGACTTCAATCGCAATATCGTCATTCATCGCTACCACTTACATCACCTCAGCGAATTGCTTGGAGCTCTTGTTAAAGTACCAAGAACCGATTGCCAGCACTATCACGACAAGCGACAGCGGAACCAGGCCAATAAGCGGATTGTTCCACATCGACCAAAGCGTCTGCGTGTAGTCTGTAACTAGGTTATACCGGATGTCTTGAATTATCTGAGCCATAGGACTCAACATCATTAATTTTGCCATGAAAGGATGCGTAGCACTCACCATCGTTATCGGATAAATAATCGGGGTCGCGTAGAAGAACAGCTGCAAAGCCACTTCCCAAAGATACCCAACATCACGATACTTCACGAAAAGAGATCCTAAAAAGAGACCTATGCCTAATGCCAACAGATACATCTCAAGAATGTTCAATGGCAAAAGTAACACTGTCCAGCGAAACTTAACCCCTGTCAACAAGGCAAAGACAAAGACCACAATCAAATTGAAGAAAAGATTAATCAACGCAGAGATTGTTCCTGACAGAACAATGATGTATTTAGGGAAATTGATTTTCCTAATCAAATCTCCACGCGAGACAATCGCCTGCAAGCCCTGTGTTGTGGCCTCCGCAAAAAAAGTCCAAAAAGAAATACCAGCCAAAAGATACACAGCGTAGTTAGGGATATCCCCTCCCATCGCCAGAAACTTTGCGAACACTATATACATAACCGCAAATAGCATCAGAGGCTTCAGGATAGACCACAAATATCCTAAAGCAGATTGCTGATAACGTAATTTAAAATCTGTAACGGTGAGCTCGCGAAGAAGCACACGGTTACGCTTGCTAAACAGGTTCAAACTTCCTCCAAATCGTAATTGAACTCAGACACTGATCATCAGCTTACCGAAGTCTTTCTAAAATAAAGGACCACAGTTTCTAATCTTTCTTTGACTTGAGAATGATTTTATCTTCAGCGACATCCTTGAGATGCTTACCATATGGGCTTTTGCCGTATTTCTCGGCGGCTGCCATCAACTGCTCTCGAGTAATCCAACCATTCTCGAATGCAATTTCCTCAGCCACTGCGATCGGCAGACCTTGCGCTCTCTGAACCGTACGCACAAACTCGCCAGCCTCAAACAGGCTATCCATCGTGCCCGTGTCCAGCCATGCATAACCACGACCTAACGTTTGCACATTCAAAGAGCCATCCTCAAGATACATCCTATTGAGGTCAGTAATCTCCAATTCACCGCGTGCGCTCGGCTTGATCTGCTTGGCGAATTCGACCACACGCTCGTCATAGAAATACAGGCCGGTCACCGCATAGTTGGATGCCGGGTGTTCCGGCTTCTCTACGATAGAGATAGCCTTCTTGTTCTCGTCGAACTCGACCACGCCGTAGCGTTCCGGGTCATCCACGTAATAGCCGAACACTGTAGCACCATGCTCCACTGCGACAGCCTTGCGCAGGGTACGCCCCAACCCGTTGCCATAAAAGATGTTATCACCCAACACAAGCGCGCACGGCTCGCCGTCGATGAACTCCTCACCCAGCAGGAACGCCTGTGCCAGCCCGTCCGGGCTCGGCTGGACCTTGTAGGAGAAAGTCACGCCATACTGGCTTCCATCGCCCAGCAAACGCTCGAAATTAGGCAGATCATGCGGTGTGCTGATAATCAGGATGTCGCGAATGCCCGCCATCATCAGCACGCTCAGCGGATAGTAAATCATCGGCTTGTCATACACCGGCAACAGCTGCTTCGACGTGACCGTGGTCAACGGATACAAGCGGGTACCGGAACCACCGGCAAGGATGATGCCCTTCATAATCGTCCTGCTTTCTGACGTGTCTCTGATCGATAAGCGTTTCTAGCTTAGTAGGTCAATCCAATATTGAAAAACCGCGCAGATGAGTCTGCGCGGTTTCATCGCATTATCAGGAAGTTTCTTCCCCGTGGATTACTTAGTCAGTTCCTTGGCGACGTATGCCTTTAGCAACTCCTCCCAGTCCGGAGCCGAATATCCCGTCGCCTCGATCTTCCCCAAGTCCAGGGCGGAATGGGTCGGTCGCAGGCTGACCGGATCCTTCGCGTTCCGGAAGTACTCTTCGGTCGAGATCGGGCGCACCTTGTCGCCGTTGCCGTTGGTCTGGTCGAACACCTTCTTGGCGATGCCGGCCCAGCTCTCCACCCTGCCGGAACCGGTCAGATCATACGTGCCATACTCCGTATCGGAATCCAACAGGTGGAAGATCGCGTCCGCCATATCCGAAGTGAACGTGAGGCGGCCGTACTGGTCGTCCACCACCGTCACCTCGTCCAGACCGTCCCCGGGGTCGGCGACGCGGTTGGACAGCATCATCATAGTCTTTACGAAGTTATGGCCCTCGCCGATCACCCAGCTCGAACGCAGGATGTAATGGCGCGGGCAGTTCGCGACCGCCAGATCGCCCGCGGCCTTCGACTGGCCGTACACGCCCAACGGCGCGAACGCCTCCTCCTCGTCATGCAATTCGGCGGTCCCGTCGAACACGTAATCGCTCGACACGTGCACCAATGTGATGTTGTGCTCCGCGCACACGCGCGCCAGCAGGGCGGGTCCCTGCGCGTTCGCCTTCCACGCCAGCACGCGCCCCTCCGGCGATTCGGCCTTGTCGACCGCGGTGTACGCGCCCGCGTTGATGACCGTGCCATACAACGACCAGTCGAACTGGCCGTACTGGGCCGAGTCGGAGAAGTCGAACGTGTCGATGTCGTTGAACTCGAAACCCTCCAAACCATGCGCGTCCACGTAGGCGCGGATCGCGCGGCCCAACTGCCCGTTGCAGCCCGTCACCATCGTGCGGCGCGGGGCCATGGGCTTGGCGTCCCTGAGCATCGGGTGGTGCAGGTCGGCCTCGCTGCGTTCGGCCTCGTCTAGCGGGATCGGCCACTGGATGTGCAGGTCCGGGTCGGCGAGGTTCACGAACGTGTACGTCTTCTTCTGTTCCAAAGACCAGTGCGCGTTCACGAGGTACGTGTACGCGGTACCGTCCTCCAACGCCTGGAAGCTGTTGCCCACGCCACGAGGCACGTAGATCGCCTTCGACGGATCCAGCACGGTCGTATACACCTGTCCGAAGCTTTCGCCCGGACGCAGGTCCACCCAAGCGCCGAACACGGAGCCCGTGGCGATCGAGATGTACTTGTCCCACGGTTCCGCGTGGATGCCTCGCGTCACGCCCCTCTTCGCGTTGAAGCTGATGTTGTTCTGCACCGGTCCGAAATCCGGCAGGCCCAGCCCGGTCATCTTCGCGCGCTGCCAGTTTTCCTTGAACCAGCCACGGTTGTCGCCGTGCACCGGCAGGTCGAACACCAGCAGTCCCGGAATGTTCGTCTCCTCGACCCTCAGATCCTTCTCGAAATCCATACCCTCGTAAATCCTTTGCCGTAGATGGGAATCATCATGGGGCCACGCCCTTTGGGGTGTGGCTGTTCTCGTATGTGTCTTACTGGCCCTGCTGCTTGTACCTGGCTTCGGTGGCGGCCTTGGCCGGCTCCCACCAGAAGCGGTTGTCCGTGTACCAGTCGATGGTCTGTTTCAGGCCGGACTCGAAGTCCGTGTGCGTGGGCGTCCAACCCAACTCGGTCCGCAGTTTCGTGGAATCGATCGCGTAACGGCGGTCGTGGCCCGGACGATCCTTCACCCAGTCGAACGCGTCCTCGCTCTGACCCATCATCCTCAGGATCATGCGCAACACGGTGATGTTGTTCCTCTCTCCGTCCGCGCCGATCAGGTAGGTCTCGCCGATCCTGCCTTTGGTCAGGATCGTCCACACGCCGCCGGAATGGTCCTCAGTGTGGATCCAGTCGCGCACGTTCTCGCCCCTGCCGTACAGCTTCGGCCTCTCGCCCTCGAGGATGTTCGTGATCTGGCGGGGAATGAACTTCTCCACATGCTGGTACGGGCCGTAGTTGTTCGAACAGTTGGAAATTGTGGTCCTCAGGCCGTACGTGCGGGTCCACGCGCGCACCAGCATGTCGGACGCGGCCTTCGTGCTCGAGTACGGGCTGGACGGATGGTACGGGGTGGACTCCGTGAACTTGGCCGGATCATCCAAAGCGAGGTCGCCATACACCTCGTCCGTGCTCACGTGGTGGTAGCGGATGCCGTACTTGCGCACGGCCTCGAGCAGACGGAACGTGCCTTCCACGTTCGTCTTCAGGAACGGTTCCGGGTCCGCGATCGAATTGTCGTTATGGGACTCGGCCGCGTAGTGCACGATCGCGTCGTGGCCCGGCACGATCTTGTCGAGCAGCTCGGCGTCGCAGATGTTGCCATGCACGAACTCGACACGGTCCTCGGGAAGGCCCGCGATATTCTCGATGTTGCCCGCATAGGTCAAGGCATCCAGCACGGTCACATGCACGTCCGGATGGTTGTTGACCACGTAATGCACGAAATTCGAACCGATGAAACCACAGCCACCGGTCACGATGATGTTCTTAGGAGTAAACGTCTCTTCAGCCATATGTGCAATAGTACTTTCCCTCTTAGTCAAAAGCACACTAAACACTTCATTGACCAGATTTCGAATTCTGAGCGAAGGAACACTGCCTTCGGCTAAAGAACAGCAAAGGCGTTCCAATATCCGTCACTAGATTTTTTCGGCCATACTCTATCGAAGAGCTTCGTCCACAACCGATCCACAGCAACCCTATACAAACTCTTTCGCACAAGCTCCAACACAGTCGCAACACAAAAAACAACGAATATCGACAACACAGACAGCAAAATCGCGTATTTGTCGTTATAAAAAACAGACAGGTTGACCCAATTGAACCATAGCTGCTTACGAATAAACGGCTGCTCAGTAATCAGATAAACACCAAATGATGCCGAAGCAATATGATTCACTATCTTTGAATGGAAATGCATCCCACGAAAAAGACCAAACAAGGCAAAACTTACCGCGAGAATAGGAATCGACCATTCGTCCTGAACCGGTTCAAGATAGATGGGAAGATTGTCCGCATCTCCGACCCATACCGCCGACAAGACAGCATTCCAAATCACAATAGCGAACAGCCCCAGCAAACCCGCAACGTTTAAAGCGAACCGAGATAGCCTCAATGAATACCACTTATAGTAAGCAAGTAACGTGAAAACATAACAGAAACCAACAAAATTAAGCCCCATACCTAGATTCGCCCCGGGAACAAACCTTAAAAGTCCCCACAAGACAATCATTAAAATACATAATTGCAGGTGAGGCCTTTTGCCCATCTTCTGTAAAGACGTTCGCACAAAAGGCAGCAGAAGCATGAAAACCGAGTAACTGCTTACATACCACCACTCATTTCGAGTAAGCGGGAACAAAAGGTCAAGCCATGTCGAGTCAATTACAGAAGTCGGATCAATAATAAGCTGCAACACCAAAGAACTCAGATTCCAGAAAAACAGGATGCTCCACAGCGACCAAATTTTTTTCGCAGCCTGTCGAAGCGATATTTCCTTATCGGCAAGGAACCAAACGGTGATAAGAAGGAATAAAGCGATTCCAATCTTTCCTGACGCCCTGTAGAGAAACTGGAAAAAGAGACGTTTCAGACAAAAAGGTTCTGCCCACAAATCAAAGGGACAATGAACAACTAAATGATGAGAAACAATAAGAATGATTGCAATTATCCGGAGAAGCTCCAACCCGGATTCTCTGTTTTTCTCTGTCTTCATCTGTTATTTGGTTTCTGAATGGTTGTCATGTCGCTCTGCTCGACACAATCAAATATAGACCTTACTTTCCACTACCGTTTTCCAACCTATTAAAGGGCATACACGCGGAAATAATCAAAAGTACTGGTGCCGAAAAAACTAGAGGAAGAGCATATCTTGCGCTCTCATTCACGGGAGACAACAGACATACGCAGAAAACCAGAACACAAGGAACCATTGCAATCAATAGCTTATAATTGCGCTTAAAGCAAGCTAAACATATAGCAAGACACCCAATCCAAAAATATGTTCCTGGTTTTACAATCAGATTTACGACCGGGATTTTATACAGCTTCGCAAATGACTGCAAGAATTTCTCACGCAGATTTTCCGTTTCCCCTAAATATGTCGGATACAATTCTTCATCCGGAACACCCATATACTGTTTCCACCCACTAACTGTCTGAGAATTCATCCATTGGAAACTGTCATATACAGAGCCTTGTCCAATACTTGCCCTACATGGGTAGAAGAAACCAAATGTTCCAGAAAATGTCGCCGACAGATAGGTATCTGGATGTATAGCAAGATGACGGCCCCATACCTTCAGAAATGCTCTCAACGAAAAATCTTTTCTGAAAAGAACTTTCACAGGATCAACGAGTTCGGGCGAATATTTAGCACCAAGATCACTCCATAGCGCATCATCTACAAGCATCTCGCTTAACTTTTTCTTTTCATCAGCCGTAAACGAAGATGGATTATCCCGAACCTCCCTCGAAATCTGCTGAACAGGAATCGTTAACATTTCAATACGACTCCCCTTCTGCGGATTAATCAATGCCGAGCTCATCAATGACGCAACAGCAACGACACCAACCAAGCCCACGGAAAGAAAAGTGTATAATTTCTTTTTATCTTTCACCTGAACAAAAGAAACAAGAGCGGCACATGCAATCGCAATAATCAAACCCTCATTGCGGAAGACACTCATCACCATAAAGGCACAAGAAAAGAGGACGACAAACGTCCTTTCATTTACCACTTTCTTGTCACCGATCACTTCCACGAGTAAAACCGTCATCACCGCAATCGCGGCAGCATAAGGTACATCTTTTAAAACAGACAATGAGTACAGCGGGAAAAGCGGGTTCAGCGCGGAAAAACCAACAAGCACACACCACAAGCAAAAGACTCGATTGAGCCCCTCTTCACCTTCTGCAACAAGCAGACGCTGATATACAAACCATGCTATAAACGCTAGAACAGCGGAAACAAGCAGTACTTGAATACTCGTGTAGATAAAGAACTGGGAATTTGCTCCCAACGGTTTCCCAATTGAAAATAAAACACCAATAACAAGAGTTGCCAAGACAGGGTGCTGAGAATTATATGAAGTATAGCCATAAAACTGCGACAGCTGCCAGAGACTATCATAAAACCCTAGTCCCGGCGCAAATAACGCATAATAAGGAATCCAAGCAACAATAATCAGTACCCAAGCAGAAAAAAATGGGTGACGTACTTTCCTGCAGTTCTTCGACAATTCCGATTCTTTAGGCACACTCATACGAGAAAGAACCGCGTACATAATCCCAAATGCTATTAACGAGATAACGCAGAATGAGATAAACGATTTACAACTATCAAAAAACTGAAAACTATGCGTTTTAGAAAAAGAGTATCCCAATACCATTAAAAAGGAGAACAGTAAAGAAAAAAGACTTGAAAAAATCATTTTCCTTCGGAAACTAGCAACATGTTTTTCCAAAATTTTCTCATTTCATTCTCTCTTAAAATAGAGTGACGCATAGAGGTACATCACCCACTATGCGCCACTCTATTTTTTACTTCTCTTCGTGATACTCTTTGTCGGTATTCACATTCCAGACGTTCTTTTTATCTCCACGACCACTCTTGATGTTATCGACTGCTTCAAAAGCAGTAGCCATGGAATGATCCATATTGTTGTAGCGGTGTTGACCATTACGTCCAACGCAATACAGGTTTCCGAAGGAATTCAGCCACTTCACCAGATCATCGATCTGATACCAGGTATCAAAGTAAGCAGGATATGCCTTCTTCACACGTTCACGATGAGAATCCTGAATATCGTTCTTTGATGCGATAATTCCCATCTTCACAAGCTCATCAGCCGCGAAATCAATGCACTCCTGATCTGTCATTTCCCAGAAAGCATCGCCTTCATTGCAGAAATACTCCAGACCAATCCAGACCTTGTTGTCGACATCCTGAACCAGATACGGACTCCAGTTGTTGAACACCTGAATACGTCCAACTTTCACGCTGGTATCCTGTACATAAATCCAGCAGTCCGGAACGATTTGCGGATTGCCCAAGGTCGGAATATCCGTTTCATTCTTGAGATTCAGGTGATCAACAAGGAAACCAACCGTCACGAAATCACGATACGGAAGACCATCGGCAATCTTCTTCATATCCGACGGAACCGGCTTCGTAGCCTGGTCTCCCGCTGCAATGGAATCAACCAGATCCTTCACAGGCATGGAGGAAATAAACTCATCACCCGCAAGAGTCTGCTCATGCCCTTCGCCATCGCGATAAACAACAGAAGCGATCTTTCCTTCGGCCGTTTCGTTGATCTTCACGACTTCAGCATGCTTAATAATATGCGCACCGAACTCTTCATCATGCTTAGCGACGGTTTCCCACAGCTGGCCCGGACCGAACTTCGGATACCAGAACTCTTCAATCAATGAGGTCTCACCCTCGCCAGCCTTCTTTTCTTTGCCAACAAGCTTGCCCCAAGCATCCTTAAGCACCGCCATAATGCTGATGCCCTTCACACGCTGCGAGCCCCAATCAGCGGAAATAACAGACGGGTGACGGCCCCAAAGCTTCTCCGTATATCCTTCGAAGAACATTCCGTAGAGGGCTTTACCAAAACGATTGATATAGAAGTTTTCCAGATTATCTTCCGGAAGCTTATGAATAAGGGACTTCAGGTAGGAGAAACCCACTTTCATGGTCTGAATGAAGCCCATATTCTTCAGGGTCTGCGGTTTCAGGCTCACAGGGTAATCGAAGAACTTGCCATGCCAGTAAATACGGGAGACACGGTGACGCTTCAGCATCACTTCGTCTATTTTCTCCGGATCAGGGCCGCCAGGCTCCATGTCATGAGCACGATTCAGCTTCTTGTCGTCGTAAGACGGAGCACCCTGCAGAGGAAGAATGGTCTTCCACCAATTCATCACACGGTCATCCTTCGAGAAGAAGCGATGACCACCGATATCCATACGATTCCCGTTGTGGCGCACAGTACGGGAAATACCGCCAAACTCGCCGGAAGCTTCAAGAACAGTGACATCATACTGCTCGGAGCCGTTATCCTTAAGAAGCTCGTAAGCCGCAGTCAAGCCAGCGGGACCGCCGCCGATAATTACAATGGATTTTTTAGCCATTATGAAATAATCCTTACCTGCATAAAGCTGGTATCAATTCTTTACGGGAATAAACTCTACTACAGAGTCGAAACACCATTTCTAATGTGCGTAAATCGACCCTTTCTGGAAATCTTGTCTCCAGATCGAGCCCAAGTTACGTTCCTCCGAAACCGGTCCTCCAAGTTTCGAGAAACCACCCTTAGCGTAGTACTCTTTTCGCAGATTCAGCATCACGATGTACTTCTCGGAAGCCCCGTTACGGGTCCACACATCACCGTTCTCGCAACGCTGGCGCCAATACCCGTTGCCCATGTTCTCCTCGTTCGCCACAGGCGCGCCCAACCAGGAGAAACCACGATGCTGGTTCCACGAATCACGCAGATCGAACTTGATCACGAAACGATAATTCGTGCCGTCCTTGCTCCACACATCGCCACACTGGAAACGCTGGCGCCACCAGCCACGGCCCATGCTCTCCTCATCCGCCACGGGACCACCCAACGACGAATACCCGCCATTCTTATAGAAAGAATCACGCAAGTTGTACAGAACAATGCGGCTCTCTTTCGTTCCGCGAGACCAGATATCGCCATTCTGGAAACGTTGATATTTCCAATCATTCGACAACTTCTTCTCGTCTTCGATCGGATACCCCAAGACGCCATGCTCATAATTACGATGAGCCCACTCCTTGCGTATTGCACCAGTCGTATAGTGCGCACCGGTTGACGGAGTCCAGGAAATCGCACCATTTTCGAAATTCTGATAGCAGTTCACCCTACCCTGAGTCCAATCGCAAACTTCATTCGCAATTGGTTTGCCAATAACGCTTTTCTCCGCGCCAATCGAGCGCCACTCAACTCCCATATTGCCCTTAACTTCATAGGAAGTTGCGCTATTGCTACTCCCGCCATTCACATACTCCTTATTCCCAAACGCATTCATGTCCACATTTCCGCTGATGCCGTCCACCTTGCCGGAGCTGGTGTATTGCCATCCGCGACTGTTGGTCGGGAACGAATCGAATCCCATGCGAGCGCCATACTGCGCCACCCACGTGGTTTTGGCGTAAATATCGGCATGCTTCAGCGGTCCTTGCAGGTAGCTGGTGTACGAGTAGACGCCCAGATTCTTGTATCCGGCGGACTGCAGCGCGCTGTACCAGTTGTTGACGATATTGTTGTACACGTTCGGATCGGTCGGCGGCTTGTGGCCTTCCCAGGTCCACTTTTCCAGGTCGTAATACACGGGGTACGCCAGATCGCTCGGATTCACGCCAAACTGCTTGAGTTTGGCGACCACGTCGGCACCTTCTTCTTTGGCGAGCGCCGGCGTGTCCGCGTAGGAATACCAGTAGATGCCGAACGGGATGCCAAGTCTCTTGCATTCGGAAATGTTACGTTGCGCTTTCTTGTCGGCATTGTTGCCTTCGCCGTAGCCGAGGCGGATGATCGCGCCTTCCACGCCGTCGGCTTTCGCTTTGGCCCAGTCGATGTCGCCTTGCCATCCGGAAACGTCAATCACGCCTTTGGCTTGCTGCACGAACAGGTTGTTCTGGTAGTCGAAGAAGGCTTTCGTGTTATTGTAGGTGCCCCAGTGCGCGCCGTAATCATTGCTTTCGAATTTGGCTGTTTGTACTTTCGTGTTGGATTGCGTGGATTGCGATTGCGCGGATTGTAATTGCGCAGATTGCGCACTCACCTTCGCCGAAGGTTGTTCCACGGATTGTTTCACGATTGCGTCGGATTGCTCGGATTGCGATTCCGCACTATTTGCGTCATTCGCATCGGCTACAGCGTCTTTCACGTCTTCCGCACTTACCGGAATGAAGGATTCGCCGTTAGTTTTGGCGAGCGGGTCAGGCTGCTGATCCTGCGTACCGACCAGCGTCGCATCGGTTACGGTTTCGCCGGTTTCAATATTCTTGACCTCACCTTCGGGGGTGACGGCCAGGTCTTCCGAAACCACGGTGGCATCGTCGGAAATCTCGTCACTGACGTTATCCGGAAGTTTCGCATTCGGATTGTCGGGCATGCTGTCTTGCGATTGCTGGTCGCCCGTCTGATCATCCGACTGATCGTCAGACTGCATAGCAACACCATTATCTGCAGTAACGGAACCGCTTTGCGCAACAGAATCCTCAATCGCAATATCCTGCAATGCGTAAGCCGGCGCAACCGAAACGGAAGCAGTCAACGCAACCGCAGACAGCGCAGTCACGATCTTCACAACATGATGTGGCGAAACCATTCGTCAGCCTCTCTTGAATAAAGTCATCAACCCCAAATATTCGGCGCAAACGCCCTAACCGTCAACTCTAACTGCAACCCACAACCCCGTCCATCCCCAACTCCAAAATCATCCCGGTCCCCACATCTCACGCATTACACGCTGATAAGAATCGACTAGCTCGTTAGAGACATCCGACATGACATCATCCATTTCCATATCTCCTTTCCAGCATTCTCGCTGACCTTCCCATCACGCTTCGTAGAGGGACCATTTCCAGGAGGGGAGTACGTGGATCGTGCCAGTGGAATCGGGAAGTTCAATGGTTTCTTCCTCGTTAAGCGTGAGAATCAGGCCAGAATCAACGTTGGTACGTTGCATAACCGCTTGCAGAGAGCCGATTTCTCGCGCCCTGGTTTTCTCATTTTCCATATTGGCACATACTTGAATAAGCCCATACGGTTCCGCAGCAAGAGCATCGCCGATAAGAAAGTCAACTTTCTCCTGTTTGGACGTCGGCATAGTGTACGAAGTGATTGTTTCCGTACGCCTGCCGAAAGTCCGTCGCTGCAATTCGCAGAAAATCGCAGTTTCCAGTCGTTTTCCGATATCTTGCTGGTTGGCGCGTGACACCGCGTAAACCATACCCTGATCGACGGCATACATTTTCGGCACCGCAGTACTACCCGGCTTGAGCATGGTGGAATACTCCTCAAGCTGATACACCAGAAATGCCTGCTTGAACAGCTCGAGTAACGTATTCGCCTTGTCCCAATAGATTTTCCAGCCGACCGCTCGCAACGTTTCCACAAGACCATTGGTAGACAGCTCGCAGGCCGTATTGCGCAGCAAAAACAGCGCTATCTGCGTGGCGAGAGTAATGTTTTCACGACCAAGACGCTCGGCAACGTCACGCGCAACCACGTCCCGCACGTAACCTTGGAGCGTTTCAATACGATCAGCTTCAACCATACGTTGCACTGCAGGGAAGCCGCCAATAGTTAGGTAATCGTTGTAGGCAGCTTCAAACCGGGTGACCTCTCGCGGCGAAAACACGGCATCGGCAAGAGTGCTGCCCGCTGTAGGCGTTTCGATTCCCCGAAAGTCGCAGAATTCACGGAAAGACAGTGGCGCCATGGCATGCGGATGCGATCTTCCTCGGAAATTCGTTGCGATTTCTTCGCTGGACAGTTTCGAAGACGATCCAGTAATGACTAGCGTCACAGCTTCATGTTCGGCTATGCGCTGGCAGAATCCCTGCCAATTGGCGCATTCTTGCACTTCGTCAAGGAAGAGGTAGCAGCCATGGTCACGAGAGTCGGGATATTGCCGCCAGTATTCCGTAACAATATCGTTGAGCACGGTGTCTTGCATCGGCTGCAAACGATCATCAGCGAAGTTGAAATAGAAAATATCATTACGCGAGACGCCGTTTTGTAACAAATCATGAATTTTCTGGAAAAGATAGAACGTTTTGCCGCAACGTCGGATGCCAGTGATGATGTGCACAGCATTGAACACTGCTGGCTGCGGCAGCTCGCGTATGATTTCGATGCGGCGTGACGGCGTAGGAATGTCAAACTGCATGGACTCACGAACCAGCATGGCATACGATTCATGTGGATTATCCGGCACCATTAGTTCTTCCTCTCGCCGTCCGTTGCGAAACACCCAACAATCCCAGCATAACACTTCTCAAAAATTTTAAGAAGTTTCCACCAACACTTCTAAAAATTTTTAAGAAGTTACCACAGACGAATAAAACTCCGGAGAGGACCTGAATGCATTAACGACTACAACACGAGTGTGGGAAATCGGGGAAGGACGGGTATCGTACGCTGTATATTGGCATTTCAGGTGGGCGCTCGGCGCGGTCAGCATTGATCGGACGGGGAGCTGTCACCGGGGAGTACAGAATAGTAGGCAGATTCTGGAGGGGTTATGGCACGGCACGGCAAGAAGCCAAGCGAGGAAAGCACCTCGCCACGCGCACCGAGAACACTTGCCGGAAGCGCAACGACCAACACTTCTGCCGACAGCACTGACGCCGCTGCCAGCGGTATCGCAGTCAACAGCTCGACCGTCAGCAGCGCATTTGCCAGCGATGCCGATGGCAATACCGGGAATACGCTTGTCGGCAACGCTTCCAACGAAGTCGAAGCAACCGAAGTCGAAACCAACGCAACCAGTACCAACGCAACCGGAGAGCGCACAATCAGCAGCAGCAACACGGCTGAAATCAGCAACCGGCAATCACACGAATCCAGCGAATCCCGCCAGCCGCAAGATCTATTCGACGCGGCCATAGCGCAAGGCATCAGCGACGGCGACGCTTGGACGGACCAGCGCGTAAAACACATCTACCGCCAGATCATCATCGTCGTAGTCGTCGTAGTCGTTGTTCTGGGCGCGGTCTTCGGATTCACAGGCGTGCGCGCATCGCAGCAAATGCGCGACCTGGCCGCACTCAACGACTGCAAGGAAGCCGTCACGGCCATGAACACCTCCTATTCCAAGGCGTTCCAGCTGAAGGCGAAGATCTCCGAAGCGTTCACCAGCTTCGACGGGTCCTACGATCTCGACAAGCTTGCCGAACTGCACCAGACGGAAGTTACCGCGCCGAAAACGCTGAGCTGCGCCGCCGACACTTCCGCTACCATCAGCAAAGCCAACGCCGCAAAAGCCGAGTACGACAAGCAGGCCAAGCAGTTCAAGCAGGCTTTGCAGAAGAGCGACGAATCCGCGGCCACCGATGGCGGTGACGGAACCGACAATAGCGCTGACGGAACGGACGGAGCCGCAGCCACGGACGGCGCTGCCGACTAGTCCAACGCGACCGACGCAACCGACGCTGGACGATTAATTCCTCCAGTAAATCAGTTGATCGCAACGCGACCAATCAAACCGGCCATCAGCCTTACCGCTTTATCATCAGCCTTACCGTTTTACGTTTCTCCCGACTCTCTTTCGCGTTATTTCACACACTCAGCGTTTCTTTTGATCATAAGATCAAAAGAAAGGCAAACGGCAGGCAAAAGAAGAAACGCTGAAATTCCGCCATTCTCAAGACTTCGCAAACGCAAAAACGTTAACGATTCAAAAGAAACCGCCCCTCAGTCAAATGACAGGCAAAAGAAACGACTCCGACAATACAACAGGCAAACAACGATCGGATGACCATATTCGTGCGTATCGTAGCAAAAATGGCTAGGCTACGACATGCAGACATGCTTTAACCACGTCATGCGGAAGGGGCTGCTTTGAACAGGAAACGACTGGCACGCGTGATTATTGCCGCGGTAGTGACCGCGGCAATTCTGGTGGCGATCATTGTTGGTTGTGGGCCGAAATGGGGCGACGGTTCAGCGAATCCCAATGCCGGTAACGCCAGCAGCTCGAACAGTTCCGGCGACTCCAGCTCCTCCAGCACAAGCAGCTCCAGCACAAGCGACGATTCGTCCGCAAACTATGCGACCCGCGTATCGGTACAACTCCCCTCCTACTACATGGAGAACATGGTTTTCCAACGTGGGAAAACGCTGGTAATCAAAGGAACTGCGCAAACTTCACAACGTGGAAAAACCGTTAACCCAACACAGCTGGTCACAACGATTTCCCAAGGAAAGAAATCATCATCAGCACAAGCAAAAATTTCCAAAAACGGTGATTTCACTTGCACTTTACCTAAGCAGAAAACAAGTCTTAAGCCATATTTATTAACGATTTCGTACAACGAAACCACTTTGTTAACTCTGAAAAACGTGTATGTTGGCGACGTATTTGTTGCTGCCGGGCAGTCGAATATGGAATTGAATTATTCGCAATATTATGAGGGCTCAGGCAACTCCTACAATTTCGGCGGAGGTCTGATAACGACCGACGATCTGCCGAAGCAGCTTTCCGACAACAACGTACACTTCGTTGCGAGCGCCAATTCCTCGAAGGGTACGGATTTTCCATTACGCGACGTGAATGGGCAGGCTGGCACCTGGCTTGAGGCGACCGCCGATAATTCGCAGCATTTCAGTTATCTGGCGCAGCAGTTTGCCATGCAGCTTCGTGCCGCGCATCCGAACGTGCCGATCGGCATTATTCAAACCGCATGGGGTGGCACGCCGATTCGACGTCACGTGCAGGGCGGTGATATTTATGCGAACCATATTGCGCCTTTGGAAGGGTTCCATGTGGCGGGCGTGCTGTGGTATCAGGGATGCAATGATTCCACGAACGAGGCGACCGCGCTGGCGTACGAGTCGCAGATGACGCTGCTGATCAACCAATATCGTGAAGTGTTTGATCAGGATGATCTGCCGTTCCTGTATGTGCAATTGGCACGCTGGCCTGGCTACCAGTACACGCAAAACGTACGATTCGCGCAGTTGAACACGTTGAGCAATGCCGGATTACGCAATGCTTTCAACGTTGCAATGACGGTGTCACTGGATACGGACAAGGGCACTTCAACGTTGATACATCCGCTTGGCAAAGATATTCTTGGCGCACGCATGGCAGCGCAATATCTAGCGATGTCGGAAGGCAAGACCATTCCCAACGGGCCGCTTATCGCGCATGCGAAGCATGCTTCCGTTGGTACGATCGTATTGTCGTTCCAGAATGGCACCGCAACCGGTTTGCAGGCGGAAAAACCCAATTATTCGAAGACTGCGAGCGCGATCGTACCCGATTATGATGCGAATCCGGACGCGACTCCTTTGGATGGTATTTCCAACGTTGCAACGCCGACTTCCACGCCATTGCAAGGTTTTGAAATTGCCGACGATTCCGGAAAGTGGGTTTCGGCAACGGCAGCGATTAAGGGTGATCAGATTGTGCTGAGTGCCGCCGATGGAAGCTCGAATTGCAACGCGGTAACTCAAGTGCGTTACTGGTGGAGTGGAAATCCGGTTATTTCCAGTCTGCTGTATAACGATCTCGGATTGCCTGCAAGTCCGTTTATTGCTGTTGTTGAGTAATACGGCAGATTGATAATCGGGCATTATCCGGCTGCGACGACTAATCGATAAAGCGGACTGTAATTAGGTTAGAATCAGACCTGTTTCATCGAACTTAAGTCGAAAGCAATGTCGACGGTCAAAATCGACGATCAATCGACGTAGTGCGGGGCGCTGGACGCTATGCGGGGCGTTATGGAGCCTCTATTGTCGTTGCCGTCGGTACTACCGTCTGCATCGGAATCTTGCGATTTACGAAGCGAGCCGGCAGCCAGCGAACGTATAGATCGGACGGAACGGCCAATCTGCGCCTGTTTTTCCTGAGCATCCGACTGTATTGCGGGAATCGTGCCCGTCACAGGGCGAATGCGGCCGGTCGCAGTGGGAATGAAGCTTGGCGGCAACACCTGCGTGGTAACGGCACCCGGCGATGACACATGGTAGCGGGCCATCGAAGCCAGGGAATCGCGGGTATCGAGTTCACGCTGCATATCTAGCTCATCGTCGAACTCAGCCATCGCTGCCCTCCCTCTCTTCAAGCAATCTCTGCCGGTAATCTCTCCACTGGTAACGGTCACCGTTCCGAGCGTAACGCAAGGTAGCATACCGTTACGAACGAAATCAGCGATATGCGCAACTCCCCCACTGTTTCGCAACTTTTTCGTCGCACCTCTACGTAACAAGCCATTGGAAAAACGCCGTTTTCGGCATGAAAAAAGGGCTCCCGGAACCATCCGGAAGCCCTACTGGCGGAGAATACGAGATTCGAACTCGTGAGGCTGTTACACCAACACGCTTTCCAAGCGTGCGCCATAGACCACTAGGCGAATTCTCCAATTATGCAACGTCCCACAGTGTCTATCCGCGAAACGCAACTTGATTAGAATACAACAGTTTCTTCCAAACCCCAAATCGGCGTGTCGCAACGTCCCAGATCGCCCACTCACTGGAGGAATCCGTACGCGTGAGGACTTCCCCGCGTACCGAATCCTCCACCCTCTGGGACAATTCACCCGCCAACGCACCTCTCAGCGTCCCAGATCGCCCACTCACTGGAGGAATCCGCCCGCTGCCAAGACTCTCACAGTCCGAATTCCTCCAGTGGCTGGAACAATCAGTACGCCCATAGGCCTTCTACAGTCCGAAAACCTCCACCCACTGGAGGAAAACACCCGCGCACCGGCCTCCAAACGTCCTGAAACCTCCACCCACTGGAGGAATCTGCCCGCACATACACCCCCGAATTGTCCAGATTCTTCCAGCGAGTGGAGGGATCCGGACACGAGCTCACGTACCGTGAGCACAGCAGCTATCGTTTGGACGCGAAGGCACGCAGGTTGGCGAGCATGGCGCACGCCATCACCACTGCAAGGAACACAAACCCCCAGTGCGCGCCCGATTGGGTGGCAGTCACGAATTCGGCGTCCCTAGCCGAACCGTGTCCAGCCTGCGCAACGCCCAGGAACACGGCCACGACCGTGGTCGCAACCGCGCCGGAAAGCTGCTGGAACGTGTTGAACAGCGGCATTGCCGTCTGCTTTCAGTTCAGGCGGCAGCACGGCCATACCGCATGTCATCGTATTGGCGAAGCACATGGAAAAACCGAGCATATACACGAAATACCACAAGCCGAACATGACCATCGACGATCCTGCGCCAATAAACGCGGCCATCAACACGGTTCCCAGCAAGCCGACGATCATGGCAGTGAACATCGGGCGGACCGGACCGAACTTATCAAGCAGCGATCCCGAAACCGGAGCACTAGCCGCTCCCAGCAACGCGCCAGGCAGCAACACCACGCCTGCAGCAAGCACAGACGCGCCGAATCCCAGTTGCGAAGCGTTCGGAATCATATAGCCGTAACCGATCGTCACAAACTGCAGCAGCACATACGCAAGCAAATGCCAACGGAATTTCACGCTCCGCAACACGGTCAGACGAACCAGCGGCGAGAACGCACAATGCGACACCCAAGCGAACACTAGCAAAGCGGCCATGGCAATCAGCAGCAGAACCACTGCAATCACACATTGCGTAGTCGCGGAAGTATCCCCATTACTCACTGCGGTAACGGCGGATCCGCCACGGTCGAGCGCAAACACGAAACAGACGAATCCGACTGCTAGGCAAAGCACATGCAGCGGATTGATATGCGTCTCTTCGGTAGGAGTGACCTGATGAATCGTTTTAAGGCCGCACACCAGCGAAACAAACAGGAACGGCAGCAGAATCACGAAAATCCAACGCCACGGCATGAACGTGCCGACAAGACCGCCCACAGTCGGTCCGAGTGCCGGCGCCACAGCCACCACCATGCCTCCGACGCCCATAAGCATACCTATTTTGCTTTTCGGAGACTGTTCAAGAATGATATTGAACATCAACGGAAGCGCGATTCCCGTGCCCGCTCCCTGTAGTATTCGCGCGGTCATCAGCATAGGAAAGTTCAACGTGCAAGCTGCCATCAGGCAGCCGGTGATGCAGAGCACGATTGCGGTAAGGAAGATGGTACGCAACTTCAGTTTGCGCTTGAAATAGCTTGAGAGCGGCGTGACAAGCGCTACCGTAAGCAGATAGCCGGTCGTCAGCCATTGAACAGTGGACGTGTCGACGTGGAATTCCGCCATTAATCCAGGGAAAAGCACGTTGGTGAGGGTTTCCGTAAGGATGCCAATGAAGGCCATGATTCCAGTTGACAGAATGGCAAGAATAAGATTGATGGAGATGTTCTCGTCATCTTGCGTTGCCGTGTTATTGTTTCGCGCAATGGACTGTGACAAGGATTTGCGGCCGTTCCCGGCCTTCCCTTTCTTGGCCCGGCTTTGCTGAGCCACCATTCCGTTATGCCGGGCAGTTTGCTGGAATGGCGATTATTTGCCCAGAAATACAAAAAGATCCTTGGGAGCGGAGCGCTCTACCAAGGATCTTCATATTACTAAGTTGAATGCGGCGGCGTGCTACTCTCCCACACCCTCTCGAGTGCAGTACCATCGCCGCGACCAGGCCTTAGCTTCCGGGTTCGGAAAGGGACCGGGCGTCTCACCTGGGCCATGACCACCGCAAAACCAATACAACGGCCAACCGGAAGAACCGGCGGCCGGCAACGGAACCAACCACGATTCCGATCGTGGCGGTCCGGGAACCGGACAACGGACGCGAACAAAACGCTTCGATCTTTCGTCTCGCGACCACAAGAAACAGCATTCCTTGCCATCCAACGAGAAACCACCACAGGACGAGACCCAACCCACCACAAAGGAAAGGATTGGAAAATGTGCCGCGTTCGCCCGTTAGTACCGGTCGGCTCCACCCCTCACAGGGCTTCCACCTCCGGCCTATCAAACACGTGTTCAACATGCGGGCTACAGACACTCCGAAGAGCGTCAAGGAATCCTAATCTTGGAGCAGGCTTCCCGCTTAGATGCTTTCAGCGGTTATCCCTCCCGAACGTAGCCAACCGGCCATGCCGCTGGCGCGACAACCGGCATACCAGAGGTCCGTCCACCCAGGTCCTCTCGTACTATGGGCAGGCCTCCTCAGGATTCCAACGAGCGCAGAGGATAGAGACCAAACTGTCTCACGACGTTCTGAACCCAGCTCGCGTGCCGCTTTAATCGGCGAACAGCCGAACCCTTGGGACCTGCTCCAGCCCCAGGATGCGACGAGCCGACATCGAGGTGCCAAACCATCCCGTCGATATGGACTCTTGGGAATGATCAGCCTGTTATCCCCGGGGTACCTTTTATCCGTTGAGCGATGCCGCGCCCGTGCGCCGGCACCGGATCACTATCTCCGACTTTCGTCCCTGCCCGAACCGTCGTTCTCGCAGTCAAGCCCGCTTGTGCGATTACACTCGAAACCCGATTGCCAACCGGGCTGAGCGGACCTTTGAGCGCCTCCGTTACTCTTTGGGAGGCAACCGCCCCAGTTAAACTACCCGCCAGGCACTGTCCCTGAACAGGATGACTGTTCGAGGTTAGACGTCAAACGAGAACAGAGCGGTATTTCACCTTGCGGCTCCACACGGGCTGGCGCCCACGCTTCGAAGCCTCCCGCCTATGCTACACAATCCGCGCCTAACGCCAATACCAAGGTATAGTAAAGGTCCCGGGGTCTTTTCGTCCTTCTGCGCTTAACGAGCATCTTTACTCGTACTGCAATTTCGCCGAGCTCCTGGTCGAGACAGTGGGGAAGTCGTTACGCCATTCGTGCAGGTCGGAACTTACCCGACAAGGAATTTCGCTACCTTAGG